>Ga0153916_10001640_pt1 | contig 16189 bp, 10 predicted proteins | sample Opewatmetagenome_FD_109642 | JGI IMG/M metagenome (GOLD analysis project Ga0153916, IMG submission 109642) | Freshwater wetland microbial communities from Ohio, USA - Open water 3 Core 3 Depth 4 metaG | ecosystem: Environmental > Aquatic > Freshwater > Wetlands | place: USA: Ohio, Lake Erie...
CATCGCGACGGATGCACCGGTGCGGCTGTCGTCGCGGACGCCGCCGCGCCAGGCTTCGTAGCGCGCGACGTTCTGGTCCTGGGCCTTGAGCATCCGGTACCGGGACCAGGGCGTCCTGGCCCGGACGTAACCGACGGCGATCAGGACGACGCCCGCCAGCCACAGGACCACGCTCAGCACGCTCACCGAATCAGCTCCTCTCACCGTCTTCGGCGGCGAGGCGCTCGCGGACGGCGGCCTGGACGAGTGCCGCGTTTGCCTGCCCCTGCGTCGCCTTCATCACCTGGCCCACCAGGAACCCGACCGCCTGGGCCTTCCCGGCGCGGAAGTCGGCGACCGCTCCCGGGTTCTCCGCAAGGATCCGGTCGACGGCGGCCCCCAGCGCATCGAGGTCCGAGATCTGGCGATAGCCCCGCTGGGTGATGATCGAGGCGGCGGACGCTCCGCTCGACGCGTGCTCGGCGAGGGCCTCGCGCCCGTGCGCCCGCGTGATCGATCCGTCGGCCACCGCCCGGACGATGGCGGCCAGCTGCGAGGCGATCACCGTGACCGGCTCGTTGGAGGCGTTGCGCAGCCGGAGGTATTCGCCGACCACCCAGTTGGCCACCGGTTTGGCCTCCAGGGATCCGTCGGCGCCGAGCGTCTCCTCGAACAGGCGGGCAGCGTCCGGGTCGGCCACCAGGAGGGCGGCGTCGTAGGCGTTCAAGCCAAGCTGCTCCTGGTAGCGAGCCCGGCGCGCGGCCGGGAGCTCCGGCAGGCCGGCCCGGACCGCTCCGAGCCAGGCCGGATCCAGGTGGAGCGGCGGCAGGTCGGGCTCCGGGAAGTAGCGGTAGTCGTCGGACGTCTCCTTGACCCGCATCCGGTAGGTCTCGCCGCGTTCCTCCGACCAGCCGCGGGTCTCCTGCACGAGGGCCTGACCGGCGTCGAGGATGGCCGCCTGGCGTTCGATCTCGAATTCGATCGCCCGCTCGACCGCCCGGAACGAGTTCATGTTCTTGACCTCGACCCGCGTCCCGAACGCCTCGGTGCCGCGCGGCCGGAGCGAGACGTTGGCCTCGACCCGCATCTGCCCTCGTTCCATATCGGCATCGGACGCCCCGATCGAACGGAGCAGCAGCTGGAGCTCCTCAGCGTAGCGACGCGCCTGCTCGGCCGTCCGGATCTCCGGTTCGGTCACGATCTCCATGAGCGGGGCGCCCGACCGGTTGAAGTCGACGAGGCTGACCTTGCGGCCACTCGGATCCACGCCGTGGACGAGCTTGGCCGTGTCCTCTTCGAGATGCGCCCGGGTGATGGCGACCGTGAACGGGCCGTCCGACGTGTCGAACGTGAGTCGCCCACGTGACGCCAGCGGCAACTCGTACTGGCTGATCTGGTAGCCCTTCGGCAGGTCAGGATAGAAGTAGTTCTTGCGATCCCAGCGCGTGGCGGCGGGAGCCGTCGCCTCGATCGCCGCGCCGGTGGCCAGGACGTGCTCGACGGCCCGCTGGTTGATCGTCGGCAGCGCCCCGGGCAGCCCCAGGCAGACCGGGCACGTCCGCGTGTTCGGGGGCGCGCCGTCGTAGTCGGTCGAGCAGCCGCAGAACATCTTGGACGCGGTCCTGAGCTGGCAGTGAACCTCGATGCCGATGACCGCCTCGTAACGCGTCGCCGTCGCGGTGCCCAGCGATCCGGCGGTCCCGGCCAAATTCGAGGCCGAGGAGGATTCGCCGGTCATGCGTTCCACCCCGATCGGTCGGCCGGGGCGGGCCGAGCCGGTTCAGAGTCGGAGTGCCATGCGTGCTCAGGGGCCCCGGGAGAAACGGGCTGCGGGTCGGTCATCGCGCGTCAGTTTCTCATGTGGTGGGTCGACCCCGCAGTCTCGGTGCGTCGGCGGGCGACGGCCTGCGCCGCGCGATGGCCACTCCTCCGGCGGAAGGCGCCTGCCACGATCGGCTCGGCAGGTCCCTGGTTGGCGCGCCTGCTTTGGTCACGACGGGGCCCGCCTCGACCTCGGCACGGATGGCATGCGTCACGACCGCAGGCCGGCGCCGTGGGGAACATCTCGTGATGGTGCACGGCACCGTTGCCACGGCTTCGCGCCGAGAGCGCTCTCAGAACCCTGCCCAGGTGGAGCCTCGTCAGAGCAGGCGGTTTGGCAAGACGGCCTTGTTGCCGCCACTCCTGGTTCTCGAATTGAGATCGTGACAAAGGAACCTTCACGGGCGGGTGTCGGCCGGTCTATGCTCGCTGCCGCTCGAGTCAGCGAGAGCGCTTCCCAGGAGCGCCCCACCGTGGGCCCGCAACTGGCCATCTCTGCTTCGATCGCCGACCAGCACGACCCGGCTCCGGGACACCCCGGTTCCCTGCACCGAACCTGAAAGATAAGTCGGACATGCGCTACGGGCGATTCGACGACGAGCGGCGCGAATACGTGATCACCCGGCCGGACACCCCGCTGCCGTGGATCAACTACCTGGGCAGCGACGAGTACTTCGGGATCATCTCGAACACCGCCGGCGGCTACTCGTTCTATCGCGACGCCCGCTTGCGACGCCTGACCCGCTACCGCTACAACAACGCCCCGCTCGACCTCGGGGGGCGCTACCTCTATCTCCGCGACGACGACAGCGGGGCGTACTGGAGCCCGAGCTGGCAACCGACCCTCGGCGAGCTCGACGACTACGAGTGCCGCCACGGGTTGGGGTACACGACGATCGCGTCGCGGCGCGCGGGGATCCGGGCGAAGATCCGCTACTTCGTGCCGTCCGGCGAGACCCTGGAGATCTGGCACGCGCGGATCACGAACGAGCGGCCTGGACCGGCTCGCCTCTCGCTGTTCGGCACGGTGGAGTTCTGCCTGTGGGACGCGCAGGACGACGCCACCAACTTCCAGCGCAACTACTCGATCGGAGAGGTCGAGGTGGAGGATGGCGTCATCTACCACACGACCGAGTACCGCGAACGACGCGACCACTTTGCCTTCTTCGCCTGCTCGGATCGCGCGGCTGGCTTCGACACGTCACGCGACGCCTTCCTCGGGCCGTATCGCGGCTGGGATCGCCCGTCGGCGGTCAAGTGCGGGGCGACGTCGGGTTCGATCGCGCACGGCTGGCAGCCGATCGGCGCGCTTCAATCGCGGTTTGAACTTGCCCCAGGCGAGACCCGCGACGTCATCTTCGTGCTCGGCTATGCCGAGAACCAGCCGGACGCGAAGTTCGATCCGCCTGGATCAGGCCTGGTCGACAAGCGTCGGACCAGGCCGATCATCGCGCGCTATCTCGACCCGACCGTCGTCGAGGTCGCATTCGCCTCGCTCCGCGCGCGCTGGGACGAGCTGCTCGGGTCGCTCCAGGTCGAGACGGGCAACGAGCACCTCGACCGGATGGTCAACATCTGGAACGCCTACCAGTGCATGGTGACCTTCAACCTGTCGCGATCGGCGTCGCTGTACGAGTCCGGGATCGGGCGTGGGATCGGCTTCCGGGACTCGAACCAGGACCTGCTCGGGTTCGTCCACATGGTGCCCGAGCGGGCCCGCCAGCGACTTCTCGACGTCGCTTCGACGCAACTCCCGAGCGGCGGCGCCTACCACCAGTACCAGCCGCTGACCAAGCGGGGCAATGACGCCGTCGGATCGGGCTTCAATGACGATCCCGCCTGGCTCGTGCTCGCGGTCGCCGCCTACGTCAAGGAGACCGGGGACCTGGCCATGCTGGATGAGTCGGTCCCCTACGACAACGCGCCGGGCAGCGAGCAGCCCCTGGCCGATCATCTCCGCCGCGCGATCGACTACACGCTCGAGCGCCTGGGGCCGCACGACCTGCCGCTGATCGGTCGCGCCGACTGGAACGACTGCCTCAACCTGAACTGCTTCTCGGACACGCCGGGCGAGCCGTTCCAGACGACCCAGAACCGCGAAGGCGGGGTCGCCGAATCGGTGTTCATCGCGGGCTTGTTCGTGCTCGCCGCGAACGAGCTGGCGGTGCTCGTGGAGCACCGGGGTGACCCGGCCGAGGCCGATCGACTCCGCGCAGCGAGCGAGCGGATGGTCGACGCGGTCGACGCCCACGGCTGGGACGGTGAGTGGTTCCGGCGCGCCTACGACTTCTTCGGCGAGCCCATCGGATCGGCGGCGAACGACGAGGGCCAGATCTTCATCGAGCCGCAGGGCATCTGCGTCATGGCCGGGATCGGCCTCGAGGATGGCCGAGCGGCACGGGCGCTGGCAGCGGTCCGGGAGCGGCTGGCGACGCCGCACGGGATCATGCTCCTTCAGCCACCCTTCTCGAGGTACCACCTCCGCGTCGGCGAGATCTCGTCGTACCCGCCCGGCTACAAGGAGAACGCCGGCGTCTTCTGCCACACCAACCCGTGGCTGATGATCGCCGAAGCCCTCGCCGGCAACGCTGAAGGTGCTCTCGACTATTACCTGCGGATCAACCCATCGGCCCGGGAGGCGATCTCCGAGATCCATCGCTGCGAGCCGTACGTCTACGCCCAGATGATCGCCGGCCGCGACGCCCCGACGCACGGGGAGGCGAAGAACTCGTGGCTGACCGGCACGGCCGCCTGGAACTACGTCGCGGCGACCCAGTGGATCGTCGGCATCCGACCGGAACTGCACGGGCTGCGGATCGACCCGCACGTGCCGGCCGGCTGGGGCGAGATCCGCGTGACACGCCGGTTCCGCGGAGCCACCTACCGGATCGTCGTGCACCCCACGACGACCGAGGCAGGCCCACGTGCCGTCACCCGACTGGTGGTCGACGGACGGCCGGTCGACGGCAACCTGGCACCGTTGCCGTCGGGCCCGGGTGTCGAAATCCGCGTCGAGGCCTTCCTCGAGGCCCCTGTCCGGGCCTGAGCCGGGACCGGTGGGTCCGCGACGCTCAGTCTTGCCGGGTGCGCTCGACGAACCGGCCGATCCGGCGGAGGGCCTCTTCGAGCCGCTCGAAGGAGGTCGCGTAGCACATCCGGACATGACCCGCCCCGGACGGCCCGAACGCGTCGCCGGGGACGACCGCGACGTGCTCTTCCGTCAGCAGCCGTTCGGTGAAGGCATCGGCGCTGAGGCCCGTCGAGGTGATCCGCGGGAAGGCGTAGAAGGCTCCGCGTGGTTCGAAGGTGTCCAGGCCCATCGCGTTGAGACCGTCGACCAGCAGCCGACGCCGCCGGTCGTACTCGGCGACCATCCGGGCCACCTCCGGTTCGCCCTCGACCACCGCCACGAGCGCGGCGTCCTGGGCCATGGTCGGCGCCGACATGATCCCGTACTGGTGGACCTTGACGATCCCTTCCAGGATGGCCGCCGGCGCCGCGACATAGCCGACCCGCCAGCCGGTCATGGCGTAGGCCTTGGAGAAGCCGCCCATCAGGATGGTCCGCTCGCGCATGCCGGGCAACGCACTCATCGCACGGTGGCGGTACGTGCCATAGGCGAGGCGATCGTAGATCTCGTCGCTGTAGACGAGCAGGTCGTGCTCGATCGCGATGCGAGCCAATTCGTCCTGGACCTCGTCGGGCAGGACGGCGCCCGTGGGATTGCAGGGATAGCCGAGGAAGAGCGCCTTCGTTCGCGGCGTGATGGCCGCCTCGACGCGGGCCGGATCGAGCGCGAAATCGTCCTCAAAGCGGGTGGCCACGTGGCGTACGACTCCACCCGCGAAGACGATCGCCGGAACGTACGAGACGTACGACGGCTCGTGGAGGATCACCTCGTCGCCCGGGTCGCATGTGGCGCGAAGGGCGAGGTCCACCGCTTCCGAGGCCCCGACGGTGACCAGGATCTCGTTCGTCGGCTCGTAGTGGACCCCGTAGCGAGCCTCCAGGTGCCGCGACAGGGCGCGCCGCAATTCGATGGTCCCGAAGTTGCTGGTGTAGTGCGTCCGGCCTTCGCGCAGGCTTTCGACGCCCGCCTCCACGATGACCCGCGGCGTGTCGAAGTCGGGCTCCCCCACCCCGAGGCTGATCACGTCGTCCATCGTTGCCAGGATGTCGAAGAAGCGGCGAATCCCGGACGGCGGCACCTCGAGGACTCGCCGGGCGAGGGCACGCTCGGCGAGGGCCGGGCGCGTGGCCGGCTCAGGACGTGAGTCGACGGCCGGTCGGTCGGTCGTGGTCATCCGCCAAGCCTAGAGCATCCGTGCCGTTTGGCGGCGGCGACGCCCATCGGGCGGCTCGCTCGCCGCCCTTCGAGGGTGTCAGGACGCCGGGCTGCCTGTTATGGCCTCCAGGCGCCATCCTCGGCGGCGCGATGGACGCCCGGCAAGGGCCGGACCGACCGAAGCTAGGCCGCGCGCGCCCCGGGTGTCGGTGCGGCAGGGTCGGACGCCCGGTGGAGGTCGGCGGGCTCGAGCGTGCGCCAGTCCGCACCCGCCGTGATCGCCTCGTAGCCTCGGGCAAGGCCCAGCAGCTCTGCCTCCGACCAGGCCGCTCCGATCAGCTGCAGGCCGACCGGCAACCCGTCCGACAGGCCGCACGGGATCGAGACACCCGGCAGGCCGGCCATGTTGACCGGCAGGGTGCAGGCGTCGGACAGGTACATCGCGACCGGATCGTCCAGGCGGGCGCCGAGCGGGAACGCGACCGTCGCCGACGTGGGCGCGACGAGGGCATCGAAGCCCTGGGCCCAGAGGGCGTCGAAGTCGCCCTTGATCAGGGTCCGGACCTTCTGTGCCTTCAGGTAGTAGGCGTCGTAGTAGCCGGCGGAGAGGGCGTACGTCCCGAGCATGATCCGGCGCTTCACCTCGTCGCCAAAGCCGGCGCCGCGCGTGGCGAGGTAATTCGCGAGGACGTCGCCGTCTCGCCGCTGGAGGCCGAAGCGAATGCCGTCGTAGCGAGCCAGGTTGGCGGAAGCCTCGGCCGGGGCCACGATGTAGTACGTCGCCAGCCCGTAGTCGGTGTGCGGCAGGCTGACCTCCTCAACCGTCGCCCCGGCCGCCTCGAGGGCTGCGACCGCCTCACGCACCCGCGCCTCGACGCCGGGCTCCATCCCGGCCACGAAGTACTCCCGGGGCATGCCCAGACGCTTGCCGCGGAGTGTCGTGGCCGCCTGGTCGTCGCTCGCCGGCAGGGTGTCGAGGGCAGCCGGCACCGGCTCCGGCGACGAGGTCGAATCGCGTTCGTCGCGTCCCGCCACGGCGTGCAGCAGCGCGCCGGCGTCGCGGGCGTCGCGGGCGAACGGGCCGATCTGGTCGAGCGAGCTGGCGAAGGCCACGATGCCGTAGCGGCTGACCCGGCCGTACGTCGGCTTCAACCCGACGATGCCGCACAGCGCCGCCGGCTGGCGAATGGACCCGCCGGTATCGGTGCCGATCGACAGCGGCGCGTGGAACGCCGCCACGGCGACGGCGGACCCGCCGCTGCTGCCACCCGGGACCCGGTCAAGCGCCCACGGGTTGGCGGTCGGACCGAAGGCGGAGTGCTCGGTGGACGAGCCCATCGCGAATTCGTCCATGTTCGTCTTGCCCAGGACCACCGCGCCGGCCTCGCGCAGCCGTTCGGTGATGTGCGCGTCGTACGGCGCTCGATAGCCCTCGAGGATGCGCGACCCGGCAGTGCACTGGCCGCCCGCCACCGAGACGAGGTCCTTCAGGGCGACCGGGATGCCGAGCAGGGCCGGCAACCGGCGCAACGCCGATCCACCCTCGGAGCGGGCCGCCTCGAACCGCGCATCGGCCGCGTCCGCCTCCTCGAGCGCTCGGGCCCGATCGATCGTCAGCCAGGCGTTGAGGGCGCGATTGTCGCGCTCGGCCGCGGCGAGATGCGCCTCGGCCAGCTCGCGTGCCGAGATCTCCCCGGATCGCAGGAGGGCGGCCATCTCGTGTGCATGGAGCCGCGTCAGGTCCGGCATCGGTCGATCAGCGCTCATCGAGGATGGCCGGAACCACGAAGAAATCGCCGTCGCGCGCCGGCGCGTTCGCCAGCACGGCCGAGGTCGGGAGCGACGGTCGCACGACGTCCTCGCGGAGGATGTTCTCGAGCTCGATCGTCTGGGCGGTCGGCGCGATGTGGTCGGTGGCGAGCTCGGCGAGGATCGCGTACTGGTCCAGGATGTGGTTGAGCTGGCCCTCGAAGACGCTCAACTCCGCGTCGCTCAGGCCGAGCCGCGCGAGATGGGCGACGTGCTCGACGTCGGATCGGGAGAGCGTGGCCATCGCCCGATGATAGCCGACGGGCCCGCCGCGATCGCGTGACCGATACGATCGGGTCATGCAGCTGCCACGGATCCGGGTCATGACCGTCGCCGATGTCGAGCGGACCGCCGACGCGATGCTCCGCGAGGGCTGGGGTGACCGGCGGGTCAAGATGCGCTTCGTCGCCGAGCACCCGCAGTGCGCGCCGTTCATCGCCGAGGCGGACGGTTCGATCGTGGGAACGGGGGTCTCGACGTTCAACGGAGCGGTCGCCTGGATCGGCACCATCTGGGTTGACCAGGGGTGGCGGCGACGAGGGCTCGGCCGGGCGTTGACGCTCGCCACCATGGAGGCGGCCGAGGCCGCCGGTTGCCGGACGTTCGTCCTGGTCGCGACCAAGGTCGGGCAGCCGCTCTACGAAGGGCTCGGCTTCGACGTCCAGACCTGGTACCGGATCAAGGAAGCTCCCGGGCTCGGACCCGGCCAGGTGGCCTCCCGCGCCCGATCCTATCGGCCGTCCGACCTGCCGTCCATGGCCGCCCTGGACGCGGTGGCGACCGGGGAGGACCGACGCCACCTGCTCGCCGCATTCGCCGCGCCCGACACCTCGCTCTGCGTGGAGCGAGCCGACGGCAGCCTCGGCGGATTCGTGGTTCGCGCTCCGTGGGGCGGCGGGGCGACCATCGCCCCCGACCCGGACGACGCGATGGCCATCCTCCAGGCTCGGCGTCTGGCGGCCGGCCCCGAGAAGCGCGTGCGGGCTGGCCTGCTGGCCGACAACGAGGACGGCCTGGAGCGGCTCGCCGCCACCGGGTGGATCGACGTCTGGCAGGCTCCCCGAATGATCCGCGGGCCGATGCCGGACTGGAACCCGCGCTCGATCTGGGGCCAGTTCGATCACGCGGTCGGCTGAGCCGCCCACCACCGGGACGAAAGTCCGGGTCCGGCGGTGACTCGACCGTCTCCGCCGCGAGACCCGATGGGGCCATGGTCCTGGCGGGACCGCTCGGGCATCCTGCACGTACGAGTCCTGGATGAACGACGGAGAGCTGCGGATTGATGATCGAGACGGCCTGCCTCCAGTGCGGAACGCCCGCCGGTAGCAGTCGCGCGAGTTTCTGCCGGCGGTGCGGACTGCCGTATGGCGAGCCACCTCGCGACGACGTGGAGCTGCCCGCCTGCCCGATCTGCTACCGGACCGTCGACGACGACGGCCGCCTGGCGAGCCTGGAGCAGTACGGGCTGCGGGTCGACCTCGTCCGGCACCGTTCCGAGCACGAGCTCCACCCGGTCGGCGACGACGAGTGGCTGGAGACGCTACGCGAGGGCGACCGCATCCGGATCGGGCGCTGGTCGGCGCCGTTCGAGGTCGTCAGACGCTACCTCGTGACGGGCCAGGTCGAGGCGGGTCGCGGCCGTGCCCTGGCCCACGACGCCATCGTCAACGCCATGACCCAGATCCGGCGCTGGGGAACGACCGGTGAGGTCTTCGGCGATCAGCCGGAATGGGCCGCCGCGCGAGCCGCCGTCGCCCAGCTCATGGAGCGCTACGCGGCTCGCCGCCACTGAGCAGCTCCCGGAACCCCGCCTCGTCGAGGATCGGAACGCCGAACTCCTGGGCTTTCGCCAACTTGGACCCGGCCGACTCCCCGGCGACCAGGTAGTCGGTCTTCTTCGAGACCGATCCGGCCGGCTTGCCACCGGCGGCCCGGATCGCTGCTTCCGCCTCTGGCCGGCTGAAACCTTCCAGCGTGCCGGTAACCACCAGCGTCTTGCCCGCCAGCGGGCCGCCCTGCACTGCCCCGGCCGGGCGTGGCGCCGGCAGCTCGGGCTCGACGCCCGCATCGACGAGATCGTCGAGGATGTCGATCCCCGGCCCGCGGAAGTACTCGGCCAGGCTCGCGGCGACGGTCGGGCCGACGCCCATGACCTCCTCGAACCGCTCCGGTCGCTTGCCGGCCGTCTCGCCCAGGAAGCGTGCGGCTCGGGCGAACCAGCCATCCCGGCCCGCCATCGACTCGCCATCGGCGGGCGGCAGCTCGGCAGCCAGCCATTCCGCCAGGTCGATCGCCGTCGTCCAGCCGACCTGCGGGATCCCGAGCGCGGCGATGATCCGCTCGAGCGGACGGCGGCGCGACTTCTGGATCGCAGCGTGGAGGTTCTCGGCACTCTTCCGGGCGAACCGCTCGAGTCCCTCGAGATCCTCGATCGACAGCCGGTAGAAGTCACCGCGACGCTTGACCAGGCCACGTTCGAGGAGCTGTGAGAGGACCGCCCATCCGGCGCCCTCGATGTCCATCCCGCCCCGCCCGACGAAGTGGCCGTACTCCTGGCCCACTCGCGCCGGGCAGGCGAGGTTGGGGCAGTAGTGACGAACGGCGCCCTCGTCGCGAGCGATCGGCGTGTCGCAGACCGGGCAGGTCGGCGGCATCTGGTACTCGCGCTCGTCGCCGGTCCGCTTCTCGGGCAGCGGCCGGACGACCTCCGGGATCACGTCGCCCGCCTTCTGGAGGATGACGTGGTCGCCGATCCGGATGTCCTTGCGGCGAACCTCGTCGAGGTTGTGGAGCGTCGCGCGCGCGACCGTCGAGCCGGCGACCTTCGTCGGCCGGAGATGGGCGACGGGCGTCAGGGTCCCGGTCCGGCCGACGTACGGGACGATGTCCTCGACGACGGTCTCGACCTGCTCGGGCGGGAACTTGTAGGCGATCGCCCAGCGCGGCGCCCGGCTGACCATCCCGAGCCGCTCCTGCTGGTCGAAGCGATCGACCTTGACGACCACCCCGTCGGTCTCGTACGGGAGGGCGTGGCGATCGTCGCGCCACCGCTCGGTGAACGCGATCACGCCGTCGATGTCGAGCCCGGCCTCGTGGTTCGGGTTGACCGGGAAGCCGAGGGCGGCCAGCCGCCCGAGGGCTGCCGATTGGCTCGTGACGGCCTCCGGGCCCTCTTCCTCGATGAGCTGGTAGGCCCAGGCCGACAGCAGCCGATCCGCCGTGACCTTGGGGTCCTTCTGGCGGAGTGAGCCGGCGCCGGAGTTGCGCGGGTTGGCGTAGAGGGGCAGCCCGGCCTCCTCGCGCTCGGCGTTGATCCGGGCGAATTCGCTCTTTGGCATGAAGACCTCGCCGCGGGCGTCGAGCGTTGCCGGCTCCGACAACCGGGACGGGATCGAGGCGATCGTCCGGAGGTTCGCCGTGACGTCCTCGCCGGTCGTCCCGTCGCCGCGGGTCGCACCCTGGACGAACCGCCCTCGCTCGTAGCGGAGGGTGATCGCCAGGCCGTCGATCTTCAGCTCCGCCACGTAGCGCAACTCCGGCGCCGGCTCGGGGGCGGCGGCGAGGCCCAGGCCCCGGCGGACGCGCGCGTCGAACGCCCGCAGCTCGTCGTGGCTGAACGCGTTGCCGAGCGACAGCATCGGCCGTCGATGGCGAACCTCGTCGAACGTCGTGCTGATCGCGCCGCCGACCCGCTGGGTCGGCGAAGCGGAGGTGATCAGCTCGGGGTGGGCCGCCTCGAGGGCGACGAGCTCGCGAAACTGCGCGTCGTACTCGGCGTCGGTCAGCTCCGGCGCGTCCTGCTCGTAGTAGAGCCGGTTGGCTCGCTCGATGACCTGGACCAGCTCCGCGTGACGGGCGGCCGCGGCGTCGGCGGTCAGGTCGGTGGCCGAGGCAACGAGGGCCTGGTCGACAGGCAGGCGATCGGTGGTCACTGGCCTAGGATAGGGCCGTCGCCACGCTCGCTCGCGTGATGTCGCCCGGGGTCGGCGCTCCGAGGAGCGCCAACGCCGTCTCGAATTCCTCGCGCAGGATCGCCAGCGCGCGCTCGACCCCGGCCTGGCCGCCCGCGGCCAGCGCCCACACGATGGGCCGTCCGACGAGCACGCCACGGGCACCGAGGGCCAGCGCAATGGCGATGTCGAGGCCGCTCCGGACGCCGCCATCGACCCAGATCTCGACCCGGCCGCGGACGGCCGAGCCGACCTCCTCCAGGACGTCGATGGCGGCCGGAACGCGATCGAGCTGGCGGGCCCCGTGGTTCGAGACCGCGATTCCGTCGGCCCCGTGCTCGACGGCCAGCCGGGCATCCTCGGCTGTCAGGATCCCCTTGAGCACGATCGGCAGGCTCGACCAACCGCGGATCGTGGCGATGTCCTCCCAGGTGAGGGTCCGTCGCGGGGGCGACTCGAGTGCCGCATACCCGCTGGCGTCCGGGCGATGGCTCGGACCCACGATCCCCGTGGTCGGTTCGGACACGAAGTTGCCGAGCGGGACGTCGAGCTCGAAGCCATTCCGGCGGTCTCGGGCACGGTAGCCAAGGATCGGCAGGTCGACGGTCAGCACGATGGCGCCGAAGCCGGCGGTCTCGGCCCGCTCGACGAGCCGGCGACTCTGTCCCTCGGTCCCCTGCATGTACAGCTGGAACCAGTTGGTCCCACCGGGCGTCGCCCCGGCCACCTCCTCGATCGAGCGGCTCGACATGGTCGACAGCGTGAAGGGCACGCCGGCCGCGGCGGCTGCCCGGGCGGAGGCCAGCTCGCCGTCGGGATGTGCCAGGCCGTGGGTAGCCATGGGTGCCGTGGCCGCCGGGAAGGCGACCCGCGAACCCAGGAGCGTCGTCGTGGGGTCGATCCGGGCGACGTCCACGAGGACCCGCGGCCGGAGCCGGTATCGACGCCAGGCGGACTCGTTCTCCGCCAGGCTGACCTCGTCCCAGGCGCCGCCCGCCACGTAGTCGTAGGCGGCCGGATGCATGCGCTCGCGGGCCAGCGGATCGAAGTCCGCGAGCGACACTGCGGCGAGTGCCCGCGGATCGGGCGGGCGTTCCCGGGGGAGCAGGACGGAAGCCGGCTGCGGGAGTGGATCCGAGGATTCGGCCACGGCAGTCAGCCTAGCCGACGATGTCGAGGTTCGCGAGGCTGCCGAGCATCGTCTTCCGACCGACGGCGGGATCCTTGAAGGCCACGGTGACCTCCTCATCGCTCCGCGTCAGCTTGCTGGTGACCACGATCCCGTCGCCCCAGCGGGCATGGCGGACCCGATCACCGTCGCGGTAGCGGCGCTCGCCCGGAATGATCGGGCGCGAAGCCCGCGCCGCCGGCGGAGGTGCCTGATCCGCGTGCGGGCCGTTGAGGTCGTCGTCCCAGGCGCGGATCGGCCGCCGGAGCGAACCCGACGGCGCACCCTCGGCGAATGCCTCGCGCCGGGCGGCGAGGTCGCGCGTCGGCCTGAAGGTTTCGCCGTCGGCCGGTGCACCGGGCCGGCCGCTCCCCTGCCGGAAGGCGGCTCCCGTGCCGCGGGCCGGCGTCCCGAACCGGCTCGTCCGGCGAGCCCCGAACACGAGATCGAGATCGAGCTCGCGCTCGTCCGCGCCACCGAGCTGGGGCCCGACCATCAGCTCGGCCGGGATCTCCAGCAGGAAGCGCGATGGCACCGATGCCTGGCCCATCCCCCAGGTCGCCCTCCGCCAGGCGTGGGACAGGTAGAGCCGGCGCTTGGCGCGGGTGATCCCGACATACGCCAGCCGGCGCTCCTCCTCGAGCTCCTTCTCGTCGTCGAGCGCCCGACTGTGCGGGAACAGGCCCTCCTCGAGGCCGGCAATGAACACGACCGGGAATTCGAGGCCCTTCGCGGCATGCAGCGTGATAAGCGTGACCGCGTCGGCGTCGCCCTCGTACGAATCCTGGTCGGCGACCAGGGCGGTCTCCTCCAGCAGCCGGTCGAGCGCGTCGTCCGGGGCCAGGTCATCGTAGCGAGTGGTGACGGAGCGCAGCTCGAGGAGGTTGGCCCAGCGTTCCTCGCCGTCCTCCGAGCCGTCGGCCAGCATCGCCCGGTAGCCGGAGGCTTCGAGGGCCTCGTCGAGCAGCTCCGGCAGGGCAAGCGTGCCGACGCGCGCACGCAACCGCCTGACCAGCGCGGCGAACTCGGCCAGGGCGTTGCGGGTCCGTGGGGCGATCCCTTCGAGCTCGCCGCGGGCGGCCGTGTCGATCGCGGCCCAGGTCGTCCCGCCCTCGCGCGCCGCGGCGGCCCGGAGCACCTCGATCGTCCTCTCCCCGATCCCGCGCGCCGGCACATTGATGATCCGCTCGAAGCTGACGCTGTCCGTGTCCGAGCGCAGGATGCGCAGGTAGGCCAGCGCGTCCTTGACCTCCCGGCGAGCGTAGAACCGCGTCCCGCCGACGAGCTGGTAGCGGATGCCGTAGCGCAGGAACGACTCCTCGATCGCTCGAGATTGCGCGTTCATCCTGTACATCACGGCGATCTCGCGGGCGCGGAACCGGACGTCCTCCTCGTCAGCCCGCCGGGTCAATGCGTTCGATCGGCCGCCCACCAGGCCCTCCACCTGGCGGGCGATCCATTCGGCCTCCTCCTCCTCGTTGTAGGCCTCGAAGCGCTGGATCCGGATCCCGCCGGCGTTCTCCGTCCAGAGCTTCTTGTCCTTGCGCGCGGTATTGCGCGACACGACGGCGTGGGCGGCGTCGAGGATGAGCTGCGTCGAGCGGTAGTTCTGCTCGAGCTTGACGACCGCCGTGTCCGGCCAGTCGCGCTCGAAGTCGAGGATGTTGCGCAGGTCAGCACCACGCCACGAGTAGATCGACTGGTCGTCGTCACCCACCACGCACAGGTTGTGGTGCTTCGCGGCGAGCGCCCGGACCCACAGGTACTGCGCGCGGTTGGTGTCCTGGTACTCGTCGACGTGGAGGTAGCGCCAGCGTTCCTGGTACTTCGCGAGCACGTCGGGGGCTTCGTCGAACAGGCGGACGGCCTCCAGCAGCAGGTCGTCGAAATCGAGCGCCACGGCCTTGCGCAGCCGCTCGCGATAGCTGGTGGCCAGGCGGGCGATCATCCGCTCGCGGTGGTTGGCCGCGTGCTCGGACAGGAACGTCGGGTCCAGCATCTCGTTCTTCGCCCGGCTGATCGCGCCGAGCACCACGCTGGGGCGGAACTCGCCGGTGAGCGGCAGGTCCTCCTCCCGCAGGATCTGCTTCATCAGCGACTGCTGGTCGTCGGTGTCGTAGATGACGAACCGGCGGCTGATCCCGATCGCCTCGCCGTCCTGGCGCAGGACCCGCGCGCAGAGGGCATGGAAGGTGCCGGCCATCACGTCGCGGCCTCCCTCGCCGACCAGGCTGATGATCCGCTCGCGCAGCTCGGCGGCAGCGCGGTTGGTGAAGGTGACCGCCAGGATCCGCCAGGGCGCCACGTCCTGGACGCCGACCAGGTAGGCGATCCGATGCGCCAGCACGCGCGTCTTGCCCGAGCCCGCACCGGCCAGGATCAGCAGTGGGCCCTCCGTCGTCGTGACCGCCCGTGCCTGTTCCGGGTTGAGGGGGCGGACGATCTGCTCGGCGCGGGTGGCGCGCGCGGCGGCCAGCACCGCCGGATCGGGTCGCGACCGGACCGCGGGATCCTCGTCGACGGCTCCCGCCGCGTCGCGCATCCAGGCCGGCTCCTCGGGCGCTCCGGCGGGAGCATCCGCGAGCTCGGTAAAGGCCGTGCCGGCGGTCTCTGCGGCTGTGTCGAGCGAGCTGTCTCCGGTTCGCCGACGTCGGGTGGGACTCACCCGCTCATTGTAGGAGGGGCCGCTCTCCGGGCGGTCGACCGGCTGGCCAGGCTCCGGCACCTGGGCTGTTCGCGCCGGTCAGCGATCGGCGACAAGGCGCCTCGGACCAATGGGAACGCAGGGGCCGGTGATGGCCCCTGCGTTCGGGCACGGTTGCGTGGCGGGGCTACGGGCAGGTCACCCGCGGGTTCCACGGAGCGAACAGATCGGTCGGGTTCGGGTCCCAGATCCACGCATGCAGGCTGTAGAACGCCGGCAGGCCGTACCGGTTGCCCGCAGCTGTCTCGTTGAACGGCTGACCGAAGAGCGACGGCGGCGCGGCGTTGTGCGCGTCCCAGTTGGCCTTCAGGGCCAGATACTCCAGCGCGACCAGGCGCAGATTGCCGTCCGGGCCCGGCGCGTACACGAGCAGCTCGGGCGTCGCGGCGTCGACCGTCGCGACGGCGTCGGCATCGAACAGCTCCGGGGCCAGGCTCGGGTTGAGATAGTGCACGCCCATCGCGCCGGTGCCA
>Ga0153916_10001641_pt1 | contig 16189 bp, 15 predicted proteins | sample Opewatmetagenome_FD_109642 | JGI IMG/M metagenome (GOLD analysis project Ga0153916, IMG submission 109642) | Freshwater wetland microbial communities from Ohio, USA - Open water 3 Core 3 Depth 4 metaG | ecosystem: Environmental > Aquatic > Freshwater > Wetlands | place: USA: Ohio, Lake Erie...
AACTGGTGCAATCACGAATCAACAATCCCCGCTTCAGCATATTCGCACGCAGTTCGGCTGCGTCCAGACCCGAACCTCGAACATTCAAAAACACATAGTTGGCATCAGCTGGAAAAACCTTAAACCTCCTCAACTTTGCTAGCTCAGCAAGCATGAAATTCCGCTCAGCTCTAATGACTGCGCGAGTCTCGGAGTTGTGCTCTTCATCTAACAGCGCAGCCTCGGCCGCAGCCTGACCCAAACTATTTACACTCCATGGCATCTTCACTCTTTCTAGGACCTCAATAATCCTAGCGTCAGCCACGCCAAAACCTACTCGCAAACCTGTCAAGCCATAGAACTTGGTAAAAGTTCTTAGGACAAACAGGTTCTTGCACCGTTTTAACTCGCCCAACATTGAATGGTTATGCTCGTCGTCTACGAACTCGATAAAATCTTCATCAAGAAAAACCAATGCATTCTCAGCCAACGCAGCTTCGATAATCTCCAGAACTGAGGCATGCTCCATGAGCATTCCTGTCGGGTTGTTCGGGTTACAAAGGTAGACTATCTTGGCGCCAAACATCGCGCGTTTGAATCCTCCAGCATCGACCTGAAACTCCGAATCTAACGGAACAAACTTGGGCTGGCCACCTGCCTTGCGAATTGCGTTCTCGTACTCGCCAAATGAAGGCGATGGGACCAACGCTGTTTCACCCGAATTCAAGAACACTTCGGCAAAAAGATAAATCAACTCTGTTGAACCATTACCAACGATAACGTTGCGCCTGTCTAAGCCATAATAGGACGCAATAGATTCCCTTAGTGCTGTTGAGTTAGAATCAGGGTACAAAGTTAGTGTTTTGAACCCATTCCTTACTGCGGCAAGTGCTTTCTCTGAGGGACCCAGGGGATTAACACTTGAACTGAAATCAATGAAATCTCCCACGTCCTTGCCGGTTTCAACGGCAACATTCCACACTTCTCCTCCATGAACACAGGGGTTCAGTTGACGAATTTCTTCTCGCACTAAATCTTCAACACGCCGCATCCCTTCACTAACCACCAGTTACCTTAATTTTTCTCAATATTCACCAAATCGCTCCGGAACCATGCAGTCTTTCTTTCAATAAGGTGCACAACAACCGTATTTTTGAAGATTTGATATAAACGTTTGGTTGGAACATCCATCCATACCTGCCCTCGAATGCTCCACTAAGAACGAGAGTTCGCTCTTCACCCGGATAATGATAAAGTTTTTATTGGGTGCTAAAATGATGGCTTTCATTACACAAGCATAAGCTAGCTGAAGGTCGTCCAGATGGATATAATTGTTGGCGGAGGAAAGTATGGTTGCTGGGCTGCTGAATTTCTGAGGGAGAGGAGAAGAGGCTTTGCGGTGGTAGATGTCAACTCAGACTGTCTTGCTGTGAGAAGAATTGGTCTTAAAATAACAAACGCCGTAGATGGCGATGGGGAGCATTTTGTTCAGGGTGGTCTTGAAACCGTCTTGGATTTGATAGAAGGTTTGGAACCCGAGTTCGTTTTCCCTACAGCCCCGGTTCATATTGCTGCTGATTTGGCGAAAGAGAAGTTCGGCCTTAAACCATGGCCTGAAGGGATAAACCCCGTTTTGCTTAAGCTTCCTCCGTCAGTCGTCTTGCTTGCAGGGAAAGGAAGGCTCATTGCTAGTTTCAATAGAGACCACGAATGCATTGATAAATGCTCTATGCCCAAGGTTTGCCCATCCTCGGGAATAAGAAAACCTTGCACCATGACTGAACTGATGAGGTTTGCTAGTCCTGAGGCTTTCATTTTAGTAAGTCATTCTATGGCACCAGGTATGGGTGCTTTAAAGGGTAATGAACTGGCAGATTTCTTCAATTGGGTTAAGACCAAGAAGGAATTCGTAGTTTCGACGACTTGTGATTGCCATGGAGTCATATCAGCATTTAGGAAAAACAATTTGTGAAATTCAAGTGGCAACACTATTTAGAGCACTATAGGGCGCTTTCATTTTCAACGTTGTTTTGGAATCAGGAGATTTGAGATAGTGCCTCTTTCAATACATTTGACAGGATAAGTCGAGATAGAAATCCCATTTTCTTTGAAGTCATAACATCTGAAGACATGCGAGGCACATCAGCTTTGACTTTATTTTTTGCGGCATAAGCCTGAAGGACGTTTTCCATTATTCTTAAGAAGATCACATCCTCAACGGATCTCTTAGATTGACCGCAGGGAATTAAACTGGAATTTCGATCTTCGTCAAGTTTAAAGCCAGCCAAAACCAAGGAAGCAATTTTCGGGTCATTCAGCAATTCTTCCAAGCGCATCTTTAGTTGGGGACTCTTTTCATGGGGCTGCTCTTCAATCTCAGGACCTGAAGAAAGGTTTAGAACCTCTTCTAAAGATATGCCTCTTTCCTCAAGCCTTTCGGTAAGACTCCGATCGGATCGGAGATTGTCTTGTTTAAGAATGGCATTTTTGGTAGCTTCTCTCACAGATTTTCCTAAGAGTTCGCCCAAGGTCGTGAAGGTACCTGCGTATCTTATCAGATCACCTTGCCCCGTGCACGCAACAGCAACGCTATCAGTCATTGTTCCGCTCGCAAGCTCACCAGAGAATCGACTTCTTACATCCAATTCTCTCAACGCTACAGTTTTAGCTTCAGTAATGGTTTTTACTGCATCGACCATGCAACTTTGTGTCAAGTTTCCATCAATTATAGCTATGATGTTAATAGTTCCACATCTCGTGGGCAGAGAACTTCCTTCGGTTAAGCCTACTGGTTCACCCGCAGTCACCGCGATTGAAGTACCAGCCGTAATGAACATAGCGATTTTAATCCTGCCGGAGGTTTGGCTGGAAATGGCCAGGTTTTGCATCTTTGCCGCAGTCATTAGTCCCACAGTTTTTTGTTCTGGCAATGACAGCTTCGAAACGTGCATTTTCAAGAAAGTCTCAGCGTTCCAATGCTCGTCATGTTTGTCATTTCCGCAATTTTCTGAAACTCCAACATTGACGATGCAGTTGGCTTCTTTGAATCCACCACTTAAGACTGCTGAGCTCAAAACTCTCAGAGGATTGTCAGACCAGATTATGAGCGTGTTCTTCTCAACCTTAGCGGTCACTGAAGGAATGGCTGTTGCAGTTTTCATAAGTTCACCCAGATGTGGATATTTTACAGTGGATTATCAGGAGAACCGCATTTAAACATTCTTGGAAAACCTTATAAGGCTGGATGGTTTATCCATCCAGATGTGAGGGGGAAATGAAAACAAAATACATCGCAGCTGCAATAGTTGTAATTGCGTTAATTGCCACTGGTTCATTTATTTATCTTTACTATCAAGGACAGGCTGGTTCACTGCCTGAAACCCTCATCAATCTGGTTGATGATACCGGGTACAAGACCAGCCTTGATGCTTTACCGAATAGAATTATTTCGCTCGCCCCAAGCACAACAGAGATTTTGTTTGCATTGGGTTTGGATAAAAAGGTAGTCGCAGTAAGTGATTACGACAACTATCCCTACAATTTCACCGCATGGATTGCTGCGGGCAACATGACCAGTATTGGAGCTTTTGACAACCCGAACATGGAAGCAATTGCTTCTCTTGATCCAGACTTGATTTTGACTACTGCAGGAGTGCAGGCTCCGACGATTGATTCTTTACGAAACCTGGGATACAAGGTTTTGGTTCTGAACCCGACCAACATCAGTGGGGTCCTTCAAAACATAGACTTGGTGGGTAATGCCACAGGTAAAAATGCCGAAGCAGCGGCTCTTGTCAAAAGTATTCAAAGCAGGATTGAAGCAGTGGCAAACAAATTGGCGGACGTCGAAACTAAACCGAAAGTGTACTACGAAGTCTGGTACGATTCCACGTCTTTATGGAGCGCAGGTTCTAAGGCGTGGCAAAATGAACTCATCGAAAAAGCTGGTGGAGTTAACATTTTTGTCGACCAGAATGTAGACTACTTCCAAGCAAGTGCCGAAGCAGTAATTGAACGAAGCCCGGACGTAATCCTGTTGCCATCGCAAGGCATGGGTTTTGGAGACCCGTTCTGGGGGAATCTGGATGACGTAAGGGCACGACCCGGTTGGAATTCCATTAGCGCGGTTCAGAACAATAGACTCTGCCAAGTTGACTCAGACACTATTTCCAGAGCCGGACCCAGAGTCGCGGATGCAGTAGAGGAACTCGCTAGATTCTTCCACCCAGAACTCTTTTAAACCTCCACTCTTTTTTCTGGTGGATGTTATGAACGAAGACAACGTTGAGACTTCATATTTCCGGCGGACCTCGAGATGGAAATCAAGTGTAATCCTGTTGATAATAGCGCTTGTCGCGACAGTTATTGTCTCTCTCAACGTAGGCTATGCGCAGATTTCATTTGGAAATATTCTGGCAATTTTGGGGAAGCAAATTCCTTTTCTTAACGGCTTTATCGATTCCTCGTTCATTGAACCGAAGGATGCATTAATCATTCTTCAAATACGGTTGCCCAGAATAATAGCCGGGGTCATTGTAGGTTCTGCTTTGGCTGCGTCAGGTGTTGTCTATCAAGGCGTATTCAAGAATCCCATGGCCGATTCATACATACTAGGTGTATCAGCCGGAGCTGCGGTTGGGGCTTCTTTCGCCATACTGTTCGGAATAGGTTTTTCTTTTTTGGGTCTACGCTTTGTTCAGATAGCAGCCTTCATGGGCGCACTATTAGCCATATTTATAGTATACAATATTTCAAGAGTTGGAACAAGAGTTCCGATAACAAACTTGCTTCTTTGCGGAATAGCGGTAAACTTCTTCCTTTACTCCGTAGTAGCTTTAATGGAGGTTATCGCTGGTAATGAACTCAAAGGAATAGTTCTCTGGCTAATGGGGGGGTTCTCCAGCGTTCTCTGGTCGGATATATGGGCGGTGGTGCCATTCATAGTGTTCGGTATTGCTGTATCATTCTTATACGCCCGAGATCTTAACTTGCTTGCGCTAGGAGAGGATACTGCCCAGCATTTGGGCGTCCGCGTTGAGAGAGTGAAACAAGTGTTGCTGGTGCTGGCTTCAATGGTTACAGGAGCCGCAGTCTCACTGAGCGGTCTTGTTGGCTTTGTAGGCCTGATGGTTCCTCACATAACTAGGCTGGTGATAGGCCCCGATCATCGTATTCTTTTGCCCACTTCGACGATAGTTGGTGCTATCTTCTTGGTGATTTGTGACGCAATCGCTAGGGTCATAGCAACGCCTTTTGCCTCCACACTTGAGTTACCTATGGGAATCATCACTATGTTTGCGGGGGCACCGTTTTTTATAATACTCTTTCGAAAGAAGAAGGAGAGTTATTCTCTATGAGGAGACGATGAAAACTGGTATTGCTTAATGTTGATGGTGTGGAATGTCGCTATGGCTCCCTCAAAGTCCTCGACGACGTTAGTCTCTCTGTGAAGGAGGGCGACTTTGTCGGAATTCTTGGACCTAATGGCTCTGGGAAAAGTACACTTTTGAAGAGCATAAGCAGGACCCTCAAACCGTACAGAGGCACTATTCTACTCAACAAGGATGACATATACACCTTGAAGAGTGTAGAAGTGGCAAAGCAGATGGCCATTGTCCCACAAGAAAGCAGTATAGGATTTAGCTTTGCGGCATTAGATGTTGTTCTGATGGGCCGAAATCCTCACATGTCCCGTTTTCAAATGGAAAGTGGCAAGGACATGGCCATTGCAAAGAAAGCTATGACGATGACAAACACTTGGCAATTTGCAGAAAGACCAATTAATGAGCTCAGTGGCGGTGAAAAACAACGTGTAATCATTGCTCGTGCTTTAGCTCAAGAGCCGAAAATTCTCCTTCTAGATGAGCCATTAACACATTTGGACATTGTCAATCAGTTGGAAATAATGGATCTTGTGAAGGATCTTTGCGTGAAGGAAAAAATGATTGTCCTGGCAGTTTTTCACGATCTAAATTTAGCAGCGCGCTACTGCACATCTGCTATAATGCTAAAGGACGGCAAGATATTTTCCGCCGGAAACATTGCTGATATTTTGACGAGTGAAAACATAAAGAGCGTTTTCAATGTTTACGCGATAGTGAAAAAGCACTTAGTCACTAACTCAGTTTTTGTAATTCCTATGTCTCCCCATAAGCCTCATTTAACGACTAGGTGCGCTGTGCATCTCATATGCGGAGCAGGCACCGGAACCGCGCTTATGAGAATACTCTTGGAAGAAGGGTACACGGTCACAGCCGGAGTCCTTAACGTGTTAGACACTGACTTTGAGACAGCAGAGTTTCTGAAAATACCAGTAACTACAGAGGCACCTTTCTCCCCTATTACTGAACTATCCTACAAAGCCAACATTGACATGATTAGAAAGGCAAGCATCGTAGTGCTTACATCAGTTCCCTTTGGGCATGGCAACATTCAGAACCTAAAAGCAGCAAAGCAAGCTTTGGACATAGGTGTTCCGACATTCGTCATCGATGAAGTGCCAATAGACGAGAGAGATTTTACACACGGCATTGCCAAAGCACTATTGATGGAGCTTAAGAACAGAGGAGCCTCGTTTGTTAAGAGCACCAATGAGCTTTTGTCGCTCCTAAGCGTATCTCAAGAAAAACTCAGCCAGATTACAGAGAATCCTAAAAAGGTGCTTAATCACCTTAAGCCCGAAGGAAAACATCAAGTGGGCACCGCAGAGGGATAAGTCAAGTTTGGCGGACCCTGGCTCGCGCGCTTAAAAATTAAGAACATTTAGGTCTTTATCTCACAGCCAGAAGGCTATCGGAAGTTATTTGTTCAACCAAAAACACTTAACATGATAATAAAGAACGCAAAAGAGAGTGAGTTGGAAATGGCTGAAAAAATGCCTAAAGAAAAGATCGAGGAACTAAAAGAAATGATTCAAAATAGGAAACCTAGCGAACCAGTTGAGAGAGTCTTAACTTATTTCTGTAGCCGCCACGCTGTCTCAATGAAAGCCTGCAAGAAATATTATGATCTCATGATAGAAAAAGGCGAAGTCAAGAAAGAATAAACCAATCTTGTTTTTCTTCAAACACCAAGATTCAATTATGAACTTGGTGACGATTCGAACGGTTTAAGTTTAATCCTTTTTATCTCACTAATGAGGGTAGACGCTTGAAAGAACTAGTCTTCGTCGGTCTTGGTTTGAATGATGAAAAAGGAATCAGTCTCAAGGGACTAGAAGAAATCAAGACTGCTGAATCCGTATTCATGGAGCTTTACACAAGTCTCATGCCAGACTTCTCTCTTGAGGGCATCGAGCGACTTTCAGGAAGAAAAATCAAATGTGTTTCACGCCATAATCTAGAAGACGAAAATGGAAAAACCATCTTGGAGACCGCCTCAAAGGGGAAGACTGTGTTTTTGGTTCCAGGAGACCCCTTTGTGGCTACGACGCATATTACCCTTCGAATAGAGTCCGAAAAAATGGGTATAAAAACACGAGTGGTCCACGGTGCGTCGATAATAAGTGCAATAATAGGATTCTCAGGTTTGCATAACTACAAGTTCGGAAAAACTGTAACCATACCATTACCTGAAAATGCATCTGAGACGCCTTATACTGTAATCGCCCAAAACAAAAAACTTGGACTCCATACATTGTGTCTCTTAGATCTGAAAGTTGACCAAAGTCTTTTTCTCAGCGTGAAGGAAGGACTAAACCAGCTTTTGGAAATTGAAAAGAGACGTCGCCAAGGAATAGTCATGCCGAACACTATTGCAATCGGGGTTGCGAGGATTGGAAGCGCTAATCCAGTCATAAAGGCCGACGAAGCAGAAAAACTCTTGAATTTTGACTTCGGCAAACCTCCACAGAGTCTGATTATCCCCGGACAGCTTCATTTCATGGAGGCTGAAGCGTTGATAGCATTCGCCGGTGCCTCACCCAAGCTGAGAGGTGGGGTTCATTGAGTCTAGAATCGCTTGTATCCAAGTACACCGTATCTGCGGATAAGGTTCTGAGCAAGATGGAACAAGTCAAAGGCTCAACTTCGGTCAGCGAGATAGATGTTTCCAAAACAATTGAACATGCAAGGGCTTATCTCGAAGACGCAAAGTATTATAAAGCTCATAAAAAGTTTGAAACAAGTTTAACTTCCATCGCTTATTGCGAGGGACTGCTAGACGCTTTAAGACTGTTAGGCTTGGTGAAGTTTGATTGGCCAGCAAAACAAGAAAACGAAAAGTAGTGTTAGCTTCGGGCGTATTTGATTTACTTCATCTGGGACACGTGAAATTCCTGGAGGAGGCAAAGAAAGCAGGGGGTAGAAATGCAGAGCTTCTAGTTATAGTCGCTAGAGACATCACTGTAGAAAAGAACAAAGGCAGTAAACCAATAATGTCTGAGAACCAGAGGAGGGCTTTAGTGGAGTCTCTAAAGGTTGTTGACGAAGCAATTCTAGGGTTGGAGGACTTTGACATTGGCGATGTTATTGAGAAGATCAAGCCTGACATCATAGCACTGGGCTATGACCAAACGGAGATGGAGCTTCAAGTTCGTGAATATATTAAGAAACACGGTCTGAACGTGAAAACGATACGAGTTGGAAAATTCGGAGAGGACGAGCTCGATAGTTCGTCGAAAATTAGACAAAAAATCGTTGAAAAATTCGCTAGATGACATGAATAATGAGCAGCAGTCAAAGGTACAAGCCCACGTTTATCCTAATTGCAGTAAATGTTGCAGTCTACATTTACACTTCTTGGGCTGGAGGAAACTTTCTTGAGACAGGCTATGCTCCTATTTATCAACTTGGACAAGTTGGCTACCTCGTTTTGAACGAAGGACTGTATTACCAACTTGTGACGTCGATGTTTGTGCACGCAAGCATTGTGCATTTAGTGGGCAATATGCTCTTTCTGCTAATCTTCGGTCTCAGAGGAGAAGAAATGTTCTCCCTTCACGAGTACTTAATAATCTATTTCCTGGGAGGACTAACTGGAAACATCCTTTCATTGGTTTTTTTGCCACTTGATGTTCCGTCCGTGGGAGCGTCAGGCGCAATCTTCGCGATGTTTGGTGCCGCAATCCTTTACGCAAGAAGAACGGCCAGACAGTCCATTCTTGGAGCATTGATTTACGCCTTCTTTCTGCTATTCTTAAGCGTTGGCGAAAACGTTAACATATTCGCTCATTTGGGAGGATTGGGTGCTGGATTGTTAATTGGGTACGTTTTAAGTGTCAGAAGGAAAACTTCGACAAGATACTCGATAGCCTATTCTTATGGTTCGCCTATCTAGGGCAGTGTCAAAATCTCCACTTTAACTTTGTTGCCATCTTTCAGATTTAGATTTTTCCTAAGGTTTACTGGCGCAATAATTTCCAGAACAGAATTGTCGTAGTGCCCGCGTAAAGCCGAGATCAAAGCACCTTTAACCTTGTTGCCTATCACAACTGGGTAGCATTTTACCGTGCCAAAAGTTCTATTTTCGTTTTTGAATCCTTCGACTTGAACGGCTGGGTAAGCTTCCAGTTCTAGGCGGGTTTTTAGATCGTAGTCAGAGGTCAGTTTGAGGTTTAATGTTCCAGGATACGGCTCGAATCCGAGTTTTTCGACGAACTGGATTTTGTAATGCTCCTTTTGAGTGTAGTATGCGCCTTCGCCAAGTCCTGTAAATACTGTGCCTTCCAGAGTTACCGATGGAGGAAAGGCTGCCTCAATAATGAAACGCAGGTTTGCATATAGCTTTTGGAGTTCTTTTGAACCTTCGTCCTCTATCTTGATCAGACTGCCTTCTGGAGTTGTAGTTTTCTTAATCCACTTTTTACGCTCAAGTTCTATTAGATGCCTTGATGCAGACTGCTGAGAAATTCCAAGTCTTTCTGCCAAATACTCTGTTGAGACTTTGGCGGTCCGTTTGTAAGCGCCCATCTCGGCCAACTTCAGCATCGTATAGAGATGCCGTGGAAAGTCTTTGTTTGCCATAATCTGCTAGACTCCAATTGACTGGCTAATGGTCATCCGCTGAAATTCATATTAGAATCACGATTTTATCCGTTGTGGCTCTTGATATTTATGCCTTTAAAAGAGAAGCGAAAATAAAATTCAACTCCAGTTTTTCATTGTCAACACTCATCCAAAAAACACAATAAAACAACAAATTTCGATGTTGCAGAACCTTTCAGGTAGAGGGTACGGAGCATTTGAGAGCGAAGTGCATGACACTTCGACCCGTAGCTAAGGTTTAAACTATGCTTCTGACAATAACTACAGACGCTCGTGAGGACAAGACAGACATGTCGCTTCCGCATCGCGTCCGTGGTGTGAAAGTTCTGAAGGCCATCTCCTCACCAATGAGGCTGCACCTCCTTAACCTGCTCTTCGACAAGGGCGCTTTATCCTACACTGAAATTATGAACCAACTCAAAATGCAGCCCAGCAGAGATGCGGGAAGATTTGCTTATCATCTTAAATTCCTGTTGAAAGCCAACCTTGTTGAAGTAGATGCAGAAGCTAGGAAGTATTTTCTGACTGAACTCGGCAAAATGGTTATCGACATCGCTGAAAGAGTTGACAAGAAAGCACTAAAACCGCGAGGGATGTTAGTCCACACTTCACACTCCACACTTGAAGAGTTTGACTATAACAAAATCGCTAACGCACTCGTGAGAGAAGCAAAAGTGCCATCTGAATTAGCACAGAAGACGGCCAAGGAGACGGAAAAACTTCTCCAAAAATCAAAAATCAAATACCTGACTTCACCCCTAATTAGAGAAGTCGCAAATGCCATACTTATAGAAAAGGGTCAAGAAGAATATCGCCACAAACTCACGCGTCTTGGAATGCCAGTTCACGAAGTGGCAGCATTGATAGACTCCAAAGATGCACCAGGCGCAAAAAACATGCTTTTCAAAGCTGGGGCACACACATTCAGTGAGTATAGCTTACTGAACGTTTTCCCAAGGGACATTGCAGATGCTCACGCATCAGGTGCGCTGCATATCAACAACATAGGCACATGGCTCCTCAAACCAAATGAAGTAATGCATGACCTCAGATTCTTTCTGAAAAATGGTTTTAAACCAACCAATCCTCTTCAACTTTCCTTAAAACCACCTAAAACTTTTGAGGCAGCATTATGCACTATATTCAATGCACTTCTGCACTCGAACGCAGAAATAAACGAAATGCAAACCTGCGACCACTTCAACACTTTCCTCGCGCCTTTTCTAAGAGACAGCGAACCTTCAAAAGCAAAAGAAGCCCTGAGGCTGTTTCTAACTAACCTGAACGAAAACACCGACGCCTCAATTGGTCTGGACCTTACGACTCCAAAGTTCATAGCGGAAAAAGCCATAGTTGGTTCCCAAGGAAATACAGGCAGCATGTATGGAGACTTTCTTGAAGAAACAAAACTATTGGCTGAACTCACAATTGACATCCTCTCAGAAGAAAGTAGCACAATTCCCATGTTAAACCCCAAAATCATCCTGAAAATTACCGATGAGAGCTTGACAGACGACAACACCAGCTCCCTGCTATTCAAAGCACATGCCTTAGCTTCGGGAAAAGGCATTGTGTATTTCGCCAACGTTCCATCAAATGAAGAAAAAAACAAAACATTCTCTAGCACGGGATGCAAACTTGAGCCAGACATAACCGGAGACTGGGAAACCGATCTCATGCGCACAGGTTGCATGGGAACAGTAACAGTAAATCTACCGCGGATCGTTCACGAAAGCGAAAAAGAACCAAGCAAATTCTTCGAAATTCTAAAAGAACGCTACGAACTAGCCAATCGCGCCTTGGATATTAAACAAAGAATCCTCAAACAACACGCAAAGAACTGTCTTCCTTTCCTAACACAAGATGCAACCGGAGAGGCATATTTCAGACTTGAGAACTGCTCGAACCTGGTTAATATGGTGGGACTGGAGGAAACCATAGAAAATTTCCCCTCCAACGATAGAGAAGAAAACCTGGATTTTGCCGAAGAAATCGTGCAAAACACGCTTGCGTTCAAGCAGAAAATAGGCCGAAAACACGGAAGACGAACTTTCCCAACCATAATATGCAACCAACAAGCATCCGAAAGACTCGCACAACTCGATATTGAGAAATACGGTGTCGCAAAAACGAAGTTTTCGGGAACGAGAGAGAAGCCTTTCTACTCAACCAACAAACGATTGCTACTCGAATCAGGCAATATACAGCCACAATCACTTGCTTTGAATCAAAGACTAAGAGGCTGGAATGAAGGTGCAAACCTGAACGTAATCGAACTGGAACATAGTGATTACAAACCGGAAGAATTACTCAACTTTACAAAACAACTAATCCAAATTCAATCAGTTGAGTTTTTCACCTACAACCGCAAAATGACTTATTGCTCAAATTGTCAAAAAAGCTGGATTGGAACTCTGAACAAATGCGAGTCTTGTGGTGCGATAAGTACTCTCATCCTTTTTGATAAGTTCACAGGAACTTAGACATGGGTTACGTCACCGCACCAAGCACTAACGCTAGTAACGCCATACGCATTACGATTCCATTCCACACTTGTTGGAAATATCGTGCTTGCGAAGTCCGATCAACTTCAGGTGCAATCTCATCCACACGCGGAAGCGGATGGAGAACTATCAAGTCTTTCTTACCTTCACTCAGAGTCTTTGAGTCAATCCTGTAAACACCTTGAACTTTTGCATACTCGGCGGGATCAGGAAAACGCTCTTTCTGAATTCTTGTAGCATACAATACATCAACCTCTGAAACGGCCTTTTCCAGACTCGAGGTCTCTGCAACAGGAATCTTATCTTGAATAGCCCGAATCAATTCCCGGCGCATTCGCAGAGATTCAGGTGAAACCAAACACAATTCAACGTCAAATAAGGAGAGTCCATAGGCTAGTGAATGAACTGTGCGTCCGTACCGCAAGTCGCCGACCAAAGCAATTTTTAACCCATCAATTTTGCCTTTTTCCTTCTGAATCGTGTACAAATCCAAGAGAGCCTGAGTAGGGTGCTCCTCGGCGCCGCTACCGCCATTAATAACGGGAACTTTGCTATATTCGGCAGCAAGCTTGGCAGCACCGTCAAGAGGGTGTCTCATTGCAATCACATCTGCGTAGTTTTCCACGGTCCGCATAGTATCTGCGAGGTTTTCTCCTTTCTTTACCGATGCGCTATCAACTTCTGCAAAGCCTATGTTAGCTCCGCCGAGCTTTAGCATAGCGGCTTCGAAGCTCAATCTTGTACGCGTACTTGGTTCGTAGAAAAGGGTTGCGAGAATTTTCCCTTTAAGCATATCCGATCCTGTTTTAGCCAAAGGCTCCATATTTCTCGCAACGTCTATAATGTAGTTAATTTCTTCGCGAGAGAAATCTTCGATTGATATTATGTCTCTTCCCAGAAACTTCAATCGGGGCACCTTAAGCACATGAAAGTTGACTACTGATAAATAACATTTGCCGTGTCCACTAATAGCCTGCGGTGTTAAGGAAAGAAAAAAAAGAGAAAGGGATTTACTTCTTGTTTCGAGATCGATACATCAAAGCTACAGCCAAAACTACGATCACAATTATGGCAAGAACTATTACCACAGCATAAAAAGTAAGCGCAGGTATTCCTGGCTCAGCGGCAGGTGCATTGTGCGGGACAAAAACTGGTTGGTATGAGTATGCGGTGCCAGCTTGGCAGCTGATGTCTGCTGGGTTATCAACGACAACTGTGTCAACCTGTCCTTTGGCAATCCAGTATGAGAAAGCATAGCCATCGTTAGCTGTTGCCTCTAAGGTCAAGCCTTGACCGCTAGCAAAAGTGTATGTTCCTGGCGCATCATGGGTAACACTGCCTGCTGTCACTTTGCTTGTACCGCCTAGCGCCTGTATCAGCGTTACTATCGTGTTGTTTCCCGGGTTTGACGTTGAAGTTGCAGCAAATACCGGCTGGTATTGGAAGTTGTAACCGTATCCGCAAATGACGTTCAGAGGATTCTGGGAGGTGATTAAGCTATCCCATCCGGCTGTGGCCTGGTTTGGCAGATCCGGAACCCAGTCTGGAGGTACAGGGTCTGGATACACTATTGGTGGCAGATTGTGTCCTGGAAGATACGAGCCAGAGATTGTCCAATATAGGAATTTGAAGTTTTTATAGGGAACAGCAGTTAAGTTGAACCATTCTCCGGTTGGATAGGCGTATACTCCTGGGGCGGGGGTAGTTGCTCCGCCCACTGCGGCTACAACTGTAACATATGCTTGCTGCGCACCTTGCGGGGGCAATGGGATATTCGGCGGAAATTGGTCTGGCGCGGGGGGCGTTTGGTCAATTGGTGGTGGTTCCTGAGCGTACGCCGCGTTTAAGGCCATGGCTAAAGCCATTGAGGTCAGCAGAATCGAAACAAAGACTGCAGCGTGTTTTGATAGTTTAGACAACAAAACTCTCTCCTTATTCCTTGAGATAACATCTCTAAATGTCTTTCATTATCTAATTCTTGTATAAATAATGTTGTGATTGCTTACACACAACAACATACTAGGTACAGAGAATGACAGAAAGTAAGCTGCCTTGCCAGTCGACGAGCAATTACGGGGATATGCAATCTCGATCTCTGGATCCTGATAATTAAAGTTAATTAGTCGTCTAAAAATAACAACGCTTGAGGCGACAAGTGAATGAAGACCGCAGAAATTGTCGATTTGAGGAGTGACACTCTGACCTTACCCACAGAGGAAATGCTTGAATCCATTCGAAAGGCACGGCTTGGTGACGACGTCTATGGCGAAGACCAGACCGTTAACAAACTAGAGGAAATAGCTGCAGAACGGATGGGAAAAGAAGCAGCACTTCTCGTTGCGAGCGGAACCATGGCAAATCTGGTTTCTCTGATGTGCAACGCGAAGCGGGGCGAACTGGTCATTCTCGAATATGAGTCTCACATTTACTGGTACGAAGTTGGCGGGGTTTCAGCGATCGCTGGACTATTGCCTTGGCCTGTGAAAAGCAGATTTGGCACTTACGAACGTGAAGATCTCGAGTCTGCTATAAGACCCAAGAATATTCATTTTCCTGAGCCTGTTCTGATTTGTGTTGAAGATACACATAACAGGCATGGCGGAACGATTGTGACGCCAAAACAGTTGATGGAAATCAGGCAAGTTGCTGAAGCTCATGGTTTACGGGTCTATATGGATGGGGCACGATTGTTCAATGCTGCTGTTGCTTTGAAAACGGATGTGAAGGAATTCACAAGGCACGTTGACAACTTGATGTTTTGCTTGTCCAAGGGACTGAGTTGCCCAGTGGGTTCATTGGTTGTAGGAACTCAAGACTTTGTCGACAAGGCTCGGAAGGTTCGCAAGCTTTTGGGTGGTGGAATGAGACAGGCTGGAATCATTGCGGCGCCTGGAATTGTAGCTTTGGAGAAGATGGTTGATAGATTGAAGGATGATCATCTTAATGCAAGGTTTTTGGCGGAGGGCGTTGCGAAAATTGACGGCTTAAAAGTAGATTTGGATCGTGTTCAGACAAATATGGTTTTTCTCGACAAGGAAGGCCTAGGTGTCTCCGACGCTGATTTTGTTTCTGCATTGAAAGAAAAAGGAGTCTTGGTTGCTCCTATCGCCAAAAACAAGATTCGAATTGTTACGCACAGGGGAGTCGAAAGGAGACATGTGGACAAAGCTCTGGATACGATAAAGAATGTGGTGACCAACATTCGCAAGTCGCGTTTCACTACTTGAGAGAGGATATTGCCTGTTTTATGGTTGCTACAGAGCAATCAAAACGCTGTTGTGATTCTGGAGACAATTTCAACTCCACTATTTTTTCTACGCCATTTTTTCCGAGGACAACTGGCACGCCGATTGAGAGGGATGAGCAGCTGAACTCTCCTTGAGGACATGTTGAGACACTCATTACGCGGTTCCTTCCTTTGATGACTGCATCTGCCATCATAGCGATGACTGCTGCTGGCGCGTATGTCGTGGCTCCTTTGAGTTTGATTACATCCGCGCCTGAGTTGATGGTTTGTTGTGTGATTTTTTCGATTTGTTCTTTATTCAATAATGTTGTAATAGGTATGCCTGATACGCTTGCATACTCTACTAGAGGGACCATTGTGTCGCCATGTTCGCCTATGACCATGGCGTTCACGTCTTGTCTGGAGACGTTTAATTCCTGTGCGATATAGGCTCGAAAGCGTAGGGTATCAAGTATATTTCCCATCCCGAATACGTG
>Ga0153916_10001642_pt1 | contig 16186 bp, 14 predicted proteins | sample Opewatmetagenome_FD_109642 | JGI IMG/M metagenome (GOLD analysis project Ga0153916, IMG submission 109642) | Freshwater wetland microbial communities from Ohio, USA - Open water 3 Core 3 Depth 4 metaG | ecosystem: Environmental > Aquatic > Freshwater > Wetlands | place: USA: Ohio, Lake Erie...
AATACGGCAAGGCGAAGGCTCGCCGCAGCTTCCAGTTCTCGAAGCGCTAAGCCTCGCATCAAGCTGGCGATCAAGGGGAGCTTCGGCTCCCCTTTTTTGTTGATTGGAGGCCGGCCGTTTTCGTCCGCCCTCAACGCTCTCCAAAAAGAGTCGGATAATTTTACAGCGCGCAAAAATACGTCCGAAAAAATCGCGGAATTACAGCACTCTCGAATCTGGCCCGTATTTTGCAGGAATGCTTTCCGGCAATGGCTGAATACCCAAAGGCGATCCGGTGGATGGCACGTTCAGCTGGGGCACGAACTTATTGAAGAGGGAGTGTAAGATGAAAAAGATGATCCTGGGCCTGGCTACCGGTGTAGCTGCCATCGCCATGGCCGCTTCCGCGCAAGCCGCCGGCAATTTCACGGCCACTTACGGAAGCTCGATCGGCATTCCGTCGAATAACAATTTCGACACCTGCGCCGGCTGCCTCAACGACCTCGGCCTGTACGACCTCAGCAGCGACGTCTCCAGCATCACGGTGCCGTGGGCAGTCAAGGTGACCTTCGAGTATCTGGGTGCCGAAAGCCGGTACAACGATACGTTCAACTGGGGCGGCTTGACCCCGGGCAGCGCCACTGAAGATGGCGGCGTGACCGGCGGCATCCCGGGCCCGACGAACAATTTCGGCGCACCCGTTGTGCTCGGCTCCACGATCGTCGGCGCCGGCGCGCTGCCGGTCTGGTTTACAACCGACGGCACCGGCGCAACCGCCGCCGACGCCTACATTGGCGACGCGGGCTTCGGCCTGTTCCTGCCGAGCGGCGCGAGCAACCCCTACGTCAATTCGGTGCTGTACTTCGGCTATGACGACAACATCGGCGATGCCTCCGACGACAACCACGATGATTTCATCATTCGTGCGACCCTGTCGTCGGTGCCGGAACCGGCAACCTGGGCGACCATGATGCTCGGCTTCGGTCTGGTCGGCGCGGCAATGCGTCGCAGCCGCAAGCAGGTTGCCAGCGCGATCTGCTAAGCCAGGCGGTCGCTCGGACGCGACTGACGAGATGAAGGGCGGCACCTCGGTGCCGCCCTTTTTTCATGCGCGGCGCTTGGCGGCTTGATATAGGGCGTCATGGCAAAGTTCATTCTGATCCTTGCGCTGCTCCTTGTCCCGGCCATCGCGCGGGCCAACAATATCGACGTCAGGCTGATCGCCGAAACGACGAGGCCGGCCGCAGGCCAATCGGTGGCGCTGGCGTTCGAGATGACGCCGAAGCCCGGCTGGCACGGTTATTGGCAAAATCCCGGCGACGCCGGCGTCGAAATGCGGGTCGCGTGGACATTGCCCGGCGGGGTAACCGCCGGGCCGCTCGCCTATCCGGTTCCCGATCGCCTGATCATCGGCGGAATCATGAACTATGTGTTCGAGGGCCGGCACACGATGATGCTGGATCTCGCGATCCCGCCCGGCCTCGCCGCGGGCACCCGGCTGCCGATCAAGGCCAGGCTCGATTATCTGGTCTGCACCAACGAGATCTGCGTGCCCGAAAGCGCCACCGTGGAAACCGGCCTGACTGTCGGTGACGGCGCGATCGCCGCGGCTGACCGCGCCCGGTTTGACGGCTATCGCAGCGCCCTGCCGCGTCCGCTGGGCGGGAAGGCGCGTTTCGAACGCAGGGGCGACGCCTATCGCATGGCGGTTCCATTGCCGTCCTCGATCCCGGTGAAGGATGCCTATTTCTTCCCGCTGACCGACGGGACGGTGGACCATTCCGCCCCGCAGCGCCTCTCCCGCAAGGGCAACATGCTGATCGTCGAAACGAAAGCGGCGGCCAGTTCCCCGACTCTCGTGCAAGGCGTGCTCAGGATCGACGCCGATGGCGGCCATTACGGCCTGAAGTTGACCGCAAAGCCCGGCCCGGTACCGGGCGGCGGCGAGCCGCTCGGTGCGGAGGCAAAGAGCGGCGGCCTCCTGACCTTCCTTGTCGCCTTTGGCGGCGCGATGCTCGGCGGGCTGATCCTCAACATCATGCCCTGCGTCTTCCCGATCCTCAGCCTCAAAGCGCTGAGCCTCGCCAAGAGCGGCGAGACCCAGGCGCATGCCCGGCACGAGGCGCTGTCGTACACGGCCGGCGCGGTGCTGACCGCGCTCGCGCTCGGCGGCGCGCTGCTGCTGATCCGCGCCGGCGGCGAAGCGGTGGGCTGGGCTTTCCAGCTCCAGAACCCGAAAATCATCACCGCCTTGCTGCTGCTGGTGACGGCGCTCGCGCTCAATCTTTCCGGCGTGTTCGAACTGCCGAGCCTGGGCACCCGGATGCAGGCCAGCGGCGGCTTCGCAACCGGCGCGATGGCGGCCTTCGTCGCGACGCCCTGCACCGGGCCGTTCATGGGCGCGGCGCTGGGCGCGGCCCTGGTGCTGCCGACAGCGGCGGCGCTGGCGATCTTCGCCGGGCTGGGACTGGGCCTGTCGTTGCCGTTCCTCGCGCTGGGCTTCATCCCTGCGCTGCGACGGCGTCTGCCACGGCCGGGCGCCTGGATGGAAAAGTTCCGGCGGATTCTGTCGATCCCGATGTGGCTGACCGCCTTGGGCCTCGCCTGGATCTTAGGCCGGCAGGCCGGGGTCGACGGCATGACCCTTGGACTGGCCGGGGCGCTCGCCGCGGGTCTCTTGTTGTGGTGGCTCGGTTATCGGCAGAGCCGGGGCAAGGGCGTGACCATTGCCGCCCTCGGCACCGTCCTGGCCGCGACGCTGACGGTGATGTTGATCCAGGCTGGCGCGCCCGGGCCCGCGCAGGCCGCGGCGACGGCAGGCCAGGAACGGTTCAGCGAGGCACGGCTTCAGGCCTTGCGCGCCGAGGGACGGCCGGTGTTCGTCTATTTCACCGCCGACTGGTGCCTGACCTGCAAGGTCAACGAGAAGAGCGCAATCGCGCGGGTCGAGGTCGGCGAGGCTTTCGCAAAGGGCCATGTCGCCACGCTGGTCGGCGACTGGACCAACGCTGACCCGGAGATCGGACGTTTCCTCGAGCAGCACGGCCGGTCGGGCGTCCCGCTCTACCTGTTCTACGCCCCCGGGACGGAAAGCCCGACGGTGCTGCCGCAGCTCCTCACCCCGTCGATGCTCGTCGAACTGGCCGGCTGATTCTGCCCCAAGCGATGGGGCGATCGTCTATTTTCGCACCCATACCCGCCGTCCGGCGAGCCAGGTCTCAAGCACCTGCGCCTGTCCGGGCGCTGCCGGATCGCCGGCGAAGATGTCGCGGTCGATCAGGATGAAATCAGCCCATTTGCCGGGCTCAAGCGTGCCGACACGATCCTCGGCGAAGGCCGCGGTGGCGGCATCGGTGGTGAAAACGCGCAAGCCCTGCGCGGCTCCGGCCTTCATAAGCCACGTCATCGCCTGCGCATCATTCCCCGGAACCGCCGATGTGATCACCCCCAGGCTGGCGGCACGCTGCGGATCGGCGGAAGCGACGGCGGCCTGCTGGTCGATCCGCATCCTCCGGCCCGTGCCGTATGTGGCGGCCAGTTCCTCATAGATGTCCAGCGCCTGGCGATCCTCGCCCTCGCCATCGGTGTGCAGCACCGGTTGCAGGCCCGCCATCAGCGCCCTGCTGATCCAGTTCTTCAACCGGGAATCGCCCGAATCCAGCGTGCCTTCGCCATCGAACATCACCGAGCGCATGATCAGCCGGTCTTGGTAAAGCCAGGGTGTGGGCCTGAGCGGCACCAGCCGCTCGGCGGCCTCGCTTCCCGCCGCCATCGCGTAGATGCGCACGGTGAGCCGGCCCTCGTCGCCAAAGCGTCGGTAAAGCAGCCAATCGTCGAGGCTGGTGCCCGCATCGTGCGCCATGGTGACCCCGGCCGACGCCAGGATTGCCAGCGCTTTCGTCAGTGCCGCTTCCCGGACCACGGGATTGCCTGGTTTCGCCCTGCCGGCATCTGTGGCCGCGTTTCCAAGCGCCATCAGCCGGACATTCGAGGCGATCAGTCCGGGTATCAGCGTCCGCCCCTTGGCGTCGGTCTTGTAGCGCGCGTAGGGCCGCTTATCTTTACGCTGGAGCAGTTGCCTCAGCTTGCCGTCGTCGGCGATCAGCAAGCCGTTGAAGCGCTGCAGCACGCCGCGGCTGTCGAGCGTGTAGCCATTGACATTATCGACCAGCGTATCGGCGGCCACCGGATGGATGAATGCAAACAGCGCCAGCAGCGGCGCGGCAAGCCACCTCATTCCGTCAGGCGCCGGATCAACGAGGAGGTATCCTGACGTCCGCCGCCCATCGCCTGGACGTCGGCATAGAACTGATCGACCAGCGCGGTGACCGGCAGCTTCGCGCCATTGGCGCGGGCCTCCTCGAGCGTCAGGCCGAGATCCTTGCGCATCCAGTTGACCGCGAAGCCGAAATCGAATTCGCCCTGGGCCATCGTCGCGGCGCGATTGTCCATCTGCCAGCTTTGTGCCGCGCCCTTGGAGATGACATCGAGCACCTTGTCGATATCGAGACCAGCCTGCGCCGCGAAATGCACGGCCTCCGAGAGCGCCTGCACAAGCCCGGCGATCGCGATCTGGTTGACCATCTTGGCAAGCTGCCCCGAACCCGGAGACCCGATATGGCCGATCCGTTTGCCATAGGCCTGCATCAGCGGCTCGGCGGCCGCGAACGCCGCGTCGGAGCCGCCGCACATGATCGACAGCTGGCCGTTTTCGGCGCCGGCCTGCCCCCCCGACACGGGCGCGTCGAGAACCAGCAGGCCGCGCTTAGCCCCTTCTTCCGCCAGCTCGCGGGCGATCCGGGCGGAGACGGTGGTGTGGTCGGCAAACAGCGACCCCGGCCGCATCGCCTGGAAGGCGCCGTCCGGCCCCAGCGTGATTTCGCGCAGATCGTCATCCGCGCCGACGCAAGCGAACACCGCGTCCGCCCCGGATGCCGCAACCGCCGGAGTCGCGGCGACGGTTCCGCCATGCTGGGCGGCCCAGCACTCCGCCTTGGCGGAAGTACGATTGTAAACAGTGACGGCATGACCCGCGCGGGCAAGATGTCCCGCCATCGGATACCCCATCACGCCCAGCCCGATGAATGCGACTTTAGCCATGATCCTGCTCGCATAGCATGGTTTGAGTTGTGGAAAAGATCGGCTAGAGCGCATCAACAAAAAATAAGGAACAGTTCATGGACGTAGCGCGCAAAACCCGAAATGCCCCGTTGGTGACGCTCGAGGATATCGAAGCGGCGCGCGCGCGGATTCGGGACGCCATCGTCGCGACCCCGTGCGTGCAGAGCCGGACGCTGTCCGAGATCACCGGCGCGCGCGTGTTCCTGAAATTCGAGAACCAGCAGTTCACCGCGGCCTATAAGGAGCGCGGCGCGCTCAACAAGCTGCTGCTCCTGCCCGCCGAGGCGCAGGAGCGCGGCGTGATCGCGGCGTCCGCCGGCAACCACAGCCAGGGCTTGGCCTACCACGCCCGCCGACTGGGCATCCCGGTCACCATCGTGATGCCGCGCCCGACGCCCACCGTGAAGGTGCAGCAGACCGAAAGCCATCAGGCGAACGTGATCCTGTACGGCGAACGCTTCGATGACGCCAACGAGCATGCACTGGCCCTGGCCGAGGCGCGCGGACTGACCTTCGTGCATCCGTTCGACGATGTCGACGTGATCGCCGGCCAGGGCACGTTGGCCCTGGAAATGCTGGAAGCGGTGCCCGACCTCGATCTTCTGGCGATCCCGATCGGCGGCGGCGGCCTGATTTCCGGCATGGGAACCGCCGCCAAGGCGCTGCAGCCCGGCATCGAAGTGATCGGCATCCAGGCCGAGCTCTATCCGTCGATGTACGCCAAGCTGCACGGGCTCGACATGCCGTGCGAGGGCGACACGCTGGCCGAAGGTATTGCCGTGAAGAAGCCCGGCGAGCTGACCTCGGTGATCGTCCGCGATGTGGTCGACGATATCGTTCTGGTCGCCGAACGCGACCTGGAGACGGCGGTCAGCCTGCTGCTCCAGATCGAGAAGACCGTGGTCGAAGGCGCCGGCGCTGCGGGGCTCGCGGCACTGCTCGCCCATCCCGACCGGTTCAAGGGCAAGACGGTCGGCATCGTGCTGTGCGGCGGCAATATCGACACCCGCCTCCTGGCCAATGTGCTGCTGCGCGATCTCGTGCGCTCGGGCCGGCTGGCGCGCCTCCGCATCCGGCTCCAGGACCGGCCGGGATCGCTCTACAATCTCGCGCGGGTGTTCGACGAGCAGGGCGTCAACATCATCGAGGTATCGCATCAGCGCGTCTTCACGACGCTGCCCGCCAAGGGGCTGATCACCGATATCGAATGCGAGACGCGGGATCGCGATCATCTCAACCGGCTGATCGCGGCGCTCGGCGATGCGAAATACGAGGTGAGCCAGGTCGAGCTGGCCTGATCTCCGGATCAGGCGTTCGGCACCTGCCGGCGCGGTAGCGGGGCTGGGTTTTCGCCCATTCCCGAACAGCTTCGGATATTATTTTAACTCCCGGCGGCTAGGCTGACACCGAATAGCGCTCCGGGAGTTGAGATCGGGGGCTGAAACGCGACGGATCGGATGGTTTTCAACGCCGTAAGACTAGCCACAATTGGCTGTCTCCCGCATAAAGAGGCCATGCAAGACGTCGTCGATGAGGAGCATCGCGGGCTTTGAACGATCAGGCATTCCGATTTCCGCGCTTCTTCGTGACCGCGCCCGGACCCTGCCCCTATCTTCCGGATCGGCAGGAACGGAAGGTGTTCACCGAACTGCGCGGCACCGATGCTGGAAAGCTGAATGAGGCACTCGGACGGATCGGCTTCCGGCGCAGCCAGAATGTCGCCTACCGGCCAAGCTGTCAGGGATGTTCAGCCTGCGTATCGGTGCGGGTGCTCGCAAAGCAATTCAAGCTGAGCTCGACGCAGCGGCGGCTGATGCGCCGCAACGCCGATCTGACGATCAATGCATGCAAGCCTTGGAGCACCGAGGAGCAATATGCCCTGCTGCGGCGCTATCTAGGTGTCCGCCATCCCGACGGCGGCATGAACACGATGGATTCCTTCGACTTCGCGGACATGATCGAGCAGAGCCCGGTGACCAGCTGGGTGATCGAATATCGCGAGCCCTCCCCCGATCCCGAACACCCCGGCCGTCTTGTCGGCGCCTGCCTGACCGATCAGCAATCCGACGGCTTGTCGATGATTTACAGCTTCTACGATGCCGCGCACGAAACCCGATCGGGCCTCGGGACATTCATCATCCTCGACCACATCATGCGCGCGGCAGAGGCCAACCTGCCCTATATTTACCTGGGTTACTGGATCAGCGGCTGCGACCGCATGAACTACAAGACCCGATTCAAACCGGTCGAGCAACTGACCATCGGCGGATGGAAGCTGATTGATGCGACGCCGACATCTGACTGAAAGTGACCATGCCTAATCCTGAATTCACCCCCTCCGCGCGCTCGCGGCGCCGGCCGGCCAAGAGCCTGATCCTCGTCTGCCTGCTGACCGGTGCCTGCGCGACCACGCCCGGCGACGACCGGCTGGCCCGGCAAGACCCGCTGGAAGGCGTCAACCGCGCGATCTGGGGCTTCAACCGAACCGTCGACAAGGTCGCTTTGAAACCCGTCACCCAGGCCTATCGCACCGTCACCCCGGTCGCCGCGCGTCGCGGCGCCACCAATGTGCTCACCAATGTCGACGAGCCCTTTTCGTTCATCAACGCGCTTCTCCAGGGCAAGATCGGACAGGCGGCCCGGACCTTCGCCCGCTTCGCGATCAATACGACCATCGGCGTCGGCGGGCTTGCCGACCATGCCAGCGGCATGGGCCTGAAGGCCCAGGACGAGGATTTCGGTCAGACCCTCGGCGTCTGGGGCGTCAACGCCGGTCCTTATGTGGTGCTGCCGATCTTCGGACCTTCAACGCTCCGGGATTCGGTCGGCTTCGGCGTCGAACTGTTGGCCGATCCCTACCGGGTCGCCCTCCGGGAGAAATCGGGCCTTTCCTTTGCCGAGCAGATGGGCGTCGCCACATACGAGGCCATCGATCTCCGCTCGCAGCTGATCGACAGCGGCGCGGACACCGTGCTGGATACCAGCGCCGACAGCTATGCCACCGCGCGTTCCGCCTATCTTCAGTATCAGGCAGCCCAGATTCGCGATGGCGAGGGAGTCGTCGACGAGGAGGAGCCGACGATCGACGAGGAAGAATTTGCGCCGATTGCGGACGAAACGCCTCAATCCGCCGACGAAACGAACCCGGCGTCGCCTGAGTTGTGACAGAGATGTTGCGTTGTGCGCAACTTCCCGCTAGTGCCGCGTGCCAAGTCCGGCCCGACGGTTTCGTCGGCGGGCCTAGAGTGATTTGACGAAGTTCACAAACGGAGGGAAATTTCCATGAACAAGATCGTTTTTGCTGCTGCTGTTGCCGCTTCTTTCGCTCTCACCGCTTGCGGTGAAAAGGCTGAAGCCCCCGTCGAGAACACCGCTGAAGTTGCGGCTGACGCCAATGCCACCACCGAAGCGGTGACCGAGCTTGACGCTGCTGCGAACGAAGCTGCCAACGCTGCCGACGCTGCGCTGGACAACGCCGCTGCTGCGACCGACAATGCTGCTGAAGCTGTCGAGAACGCCGCTGCTGCGAACTGATTTGATCGCGTAAGCGACCATATCTGAACGGGAAAGGCCGTCCCCTCCGGGGGGCGGCCTTTTTCTTTATGGCGGACTTTCGATCGCACACGAGACATCGCCCATGAAAAAAGGGCCGGAGGTTTCCCCCCGGCCCTTTCTCAGGCTGTAAGGCTGAGCCGCCGGACTTAGAAGTCCATGCCGCCCATGCCACCCATTCCGCCCATGCCGCCCGGCATGCCGCCGGCCGGCGACTTGTCTTCCGGCAGTTCGGCCACGGCGGCTTCCGTCGTGATCAGAAGGCCGGCAACCGAAGCCGCATCCTGAAGCGCCGCACGGACGACCTTGGTCGGATCGATCACGCCGGTCTTGACCAGGTCTTCGTAGGTCTCGGTCTGGGCGTTGAAGCCGAGGGTTTCGTCCTTGGCGTCAATCAGCTTGCCGGCGACCACCGCACCGTCATGACCGGCGTTCTGCGCGATCTGACGAACCGGTGCCTGCAGGGACTTGCGGATGATGTCGATGCCGCGGGTCTGGTCATCATTCTGACCCTTCAGGCCTTCGAGCGCCTTCGCGGCATAAAGCAGCGCAGTGCCGCCGCCGGGAACGATGCCTTCCTCAACCGCGGCGCGGGTCGCGTGAAGCGCGTCGTCGACGCGATCCTTGCGCTCCTTCACCTCGACCTCGGAAGCGCCGCCGACCTTGATCACCGCAACACCGCCGGCGAGCTTCGCCAGACGCTCCTGGAGCTTCTCGCGATCGTAATCCGAGGTGGTGAGTTCGACCTGCTGACGGATCTGCTCGACACGGCCCTTGATGTCATCGGCATTGCCGGCGCCATCGACGATCGTGGTGTTTTCCTTGTCGATCGAAACGCGCTTGGCCTGGCCGAGCATGTTGAGCGAGACGGTCTCGAGCTTGATGCCCAGATCTTCGGATATCATCTGGCCGCCGGTGAGGATCGCGATGTCCTCGAGCATCGCCTTGCGGCGATCGCCGAAGCCCGGAGCCTTCACCGCCGCAATCTTGAGGCCGCCGCGCAGCTTGTTGACGACGAGCGTGGCAAGCGCCTCGCCCTCGACGTCCTCGGCGATGATCAGCAGCGGACGGCCCGACTGGACGACCGCCTCGAGCACCGGCAGCATCGCCTGCAGGTTCGACAGCTTCTTCTCGTGGATGAGGATGTACGGATCGGAAAGCTCGACCGACATCTTCTCCGGATTAGTGATGAAGTAAGGCGAGAGATAGCCGCGATCGAACTGCATGCCTTCGACGACGTCGAGTTCGAACTCGAGGCCCTTGGCTTCCTCGACCGTGATCACGCCTTCCTTGCCGACCTTATCCATCGCTTCCGCGATCTTGCGGCCGACTTCCTCGTCACCATTCGCCGAGATGATGCCGACCTGGGCGATCTCGTGCGAACCAGCGACAGCCTTGGAACGGCGCTTCAGATCTTCGACAACCTTCAGAACGGCGATGTCGATGCCGCGCTTCAGATCCATCGGGTTCATACCGGCGGCAACCGACTTCATGCCTTCGCGGACGATCGCCTGGGCAAGGACAGTCGCGGTGGTGGTGCCGTCACCCGCGATATCGTTGGTCTTGCTGGCGACTTCGCGCACCATCTGCGCGCCCATGTTCTCGAACTTGTCCTTGAGTTCGATTTCCTTGGCGACGGTGACGCCGTCCTTGGTGATGCGGGGAGCGCCGAAGCTCTTGTCGATGACGACGTTGCGGCCCTTGGGGCCGAGCGTGACCTTGACCGCATCGGCGAGAATGTCGACGCCGCGGAGAATACGTTCACGCGCGTCGCGCGAAAACTTGACGTCTTTCGCTGCCATGATGTTAGACCTTTCTTGTCAGATTGAATTATGAAGCAGGCTTAAATCAGCCAACGATTCCAAGGATATCGCTCTCTTTCATGATGAGCAGATCCTCGCCATTGATCTTGACTTCGGTGCCAGACCATTTGCCGAACAGGATCTTGTCGCCCGCCTTGACGTCCAGCGGGGTAACCTTGCCGTCTTCGGCCTTCGCACCGGAGCCGGCGGCGACGACTTCGCCTTCCTGCGGCTTTTCCTTGGCGGTGTCGGGGATGATGATGCCGCCGGCGGTCTTTTCTTCAGCCTCGACCCGGCGAACCAGCACGCGATCGTGCAGTGGACGGAATTTCATGCGCGTCACCCTCTTATCAAATGCCCCTCCCGGGCGCACGGACTGTGCTCCGGTGGCGGCGCGGTTGAACTGCGGCCAGTTAGCACTCTTGTGGAGTGAGTGCTAGCGCCAACGGCCATATGGGCTGGGTAAAAAGCGCTTCAAGCGCGCGCGGCAAAATTTTTGCGTCCGCCAATGCGGGAGGCCGTCATTTACAGCCGGGCGGCGCTGCGATAGCGCTGTCTCCTCAACCGGATACTGAAGGTTCGTGCCGATGAATGTGTTGCGGGCGATCTGGCGCTTTCTGGTCGGCGTGAAGGATGCGCTGGCGCTGCTGTTCCTGCTGCTGTTTTTCGGCTTGCTCTATGCGGCGCTGTCGGCGCGCCCGGTTTTCATGGTCCCGTCGGGAAGCGCGCTGACCCTCGACCTCAACGGCACCATCGTCGATCAGCCCGCCGAGCAGTCACCGCTCGCCATGCTCGCCGGGGAAAGCGGCCTGGTCCACGAGATCCGGCTGCGCGACGTCGTGCGATCGATCAACGCCGCGGCGACCGACAGCCGCATCAAGGCGCTGGTGCTCGATCTCGACAGCTTCATGGGCGCGGGGCCGGCCCATCTCCAGACCGTCGGCGAGGCGCTGCGGGAATTCCGCGCCGCCGGCAAGCCGATCTATTCCTTCGCCACGGCCTATACCGATGACGGCTATTATCTCGCCTCCTTCGCCAACGAGATCTGGAGCGATCCGCTGGGCGGGGTGCTGCTCACCGGCCCCGGCGGCAATGGGCTTTATTTCAAGGGCCTGCTCGACAAGCTGTCGGTGACCATCGAGCTGTTCAAGGTCGGTACCTACAAGGCCGCCGTCGAACCCTTCACCCGCACCGACCAGTCGCCCGAGGCGGAGGAAGCGGCGCAGGCGCTCGCCGACACCATCTGGCAGATTTGGCTTTCGGACGTGAGCCGGGCGCGTGCCCGCGCCCGCGTTGCATCCTACATCGCCAACCTTCCTGCACGGATGCGCGCCGCCAATGGCGATCTTGCCCGCGCCGGGGTGAATGCCGGCCTGATCGATCATCTCGGCCACCGCAGCGATTTCGCGCGGCGCATCGCCGGGCTGGTCGGCGCGGGGCCGAGCGGCCGCGACGATGAATGGAACGCGGCCTATTTCGCCGATTATGCCGCCGCCAGCGCCCACAATCTGACCAGCCGGGGGCCGAGTGTCGGCGTCGTCTATGTCGCGGGCGAAATCGTCGACGGCGAGGCGCTCCCCGGAACCGCGGGCGGCGACACCATCGCGGATCTCGTCAACGATGCGCTGACCAACGACAACATCAAGGCGCTGGTCGTCCGCGTCGACAGTCCCGGCGGCTCGGTGATGGCGTCCGAACAGATTCGCAGCGCGCTGATGAACGCCAAACGGCGCAATCTGCCAGTCATCGTCTCGATGGGCGCGCTGGCGGCAAGCGGCGGCTATTGGGTCTCGACCGTCGCCGACACCATCTTCGCGGAACCGGCGACAATCACCGGATCGATCGGCGTCTTCGCGATCGTGCCGACCTTCGAAAACACGCTCGGCAAGATCGGCCTCTCGGCCGACGGGGTGAAAACCACCCCCTATTCGGGCCAGCCCGATCTGCTGACGGGCCTGACGCCGGATACGCGCGCGCTGCTCCAGCTCTCCGTCGAGAATATTTATGGCCGCTTTCTGGGACTGGTGGCGCGCGCGCGGAAGATGACGCCGGCGCGGGTCGATGTCGTCGGCCAGGGCCGCGTCTGGGCGGGCGCGACCGCGCGCCAGCTGGGCCTGGTGGATCGCTTCGGTTCGCTCGATGACGCCATCGCCGAAGCTGCCAGGCGCGCCAACATTCCCGCCGGGAAGCCGCATGTCATCTATATCGAGAAGACCCCGTCGCTGCCGTTCCAGCTGCTGTCCCAGTTCGTCGAGGAAAGCGAAGGCCAGCAGCAGCAGGCGCGCGATCCCTGGGGCATGCTGGCCAGCCGCGACCGGCAGACCCTGCTACGGGCGGTGACCGACGCCTCCGCCATCGCCAGCGGGCCCGCGCTTCAGGCGCGCTGCCTTGAATGCGGCGTACCACGGCATCAGCCCTCCACCACCGCCGAGCGTTCGTTGCTTGCGTCCATCGTGAAAGTTCTTGCTCAATGATCCATATCCGTGCCGCAACCGGCAGCGACGCATCTGAAATCGCAGCGATCTACGCACCTTATGTTTCCGCAAGCGCGGTGTCGTTCGAAGACAAGCCGCCGTCCGCCGAAACCATGGCGAAGCGCATCGCCGCCGCCAACGGGCGCTATCCCTGGCTGGTCGCGGTGTCGGATACGGACGGCGTGCTGGCCTTCGCCTACGCGACCACCTTCCGCGAACGGGTCGCCTATCGCTTCACGGTCGAAACGACGATCTATGTGGCGAAGACCAAGCAGGGCAAGGGTGTCGGGACATTGCTCTATGCGGCGCTGCTCGACACGCTGGAGGCCCAGGGCTTCACCCAGGCGATCGCCGCGATCGCGCTCCCCAACGATGCCAGCATCAAGCTGCACGAAAGCATGGGCTTCTTCCGCGCGGGCGTTTACCGGGCGGTCGGCTGGAAGCAGGGGGCGTGGCGCGACGTCGGCCTCTGGCAGCGCGAGCTCGCCACGCCCGAGGGCGTGCCCGAAGAGCCCAGGCCGTTCAGCGAGATCGGGCTGGTCCGCAACGACTGAACGAAGCCTTTTTCAGCGCCGGTAGGCGGGAAGGTTCCAGCCGCGGGCGATCGCACCGGCGCGCAGCGCGAAGCCGCAAAGCGCCGCAACGGCGGCGGCGGCGAGCGGCGGGATGCCGAGCGCGGCAAGGCCGACGAACAGGCTCGCGGCAAGCGCGGCGGCGGTGACGTAAAGCTCCGGCCGCATCAGGATCGAAGGCTCGCCCGCCAGCACGTCGCGGATGATCCCGCCGAAGCAGGCGGTGAGCACCCCCATTCCGATCGCCGGAATCGGCGCGATGCCATAGGCAAGTCCCTTGGCGGCGCCATAGACCGCATAGGCGGCAAGCCCCGCGGCATCGAGCCAGTCGAGAGCCCGGCCGCTCCAGAAGCCCGAAGGCAGCGCCCACACCGCAAGCGCGCAGCCGGTGCAGAGCAGCAGCACGCCATTTCCGTGCATCCAGAACACCGGCGCGCCGATCAGCAGGTCGCGGACCGTGCCGCCGCCGGTGCCGGTGAGGAGGGCGAAGAAAATGAAGGTGACCAGCGTCTGCCGCTTGGCGGCGGCGGCGAGCGCGCCGGTCAGCGCGAACACCGAAAGCCCGGCATAATCCAGCAGCGCAAGCATCGGCATACCCGCATCGGCGGACAGGCCGAACGTCACATCCGGTCCGATCCGCTCATATGTGGATGGGCTTGCCGGTCACCGCCATCGCCGCTTCCTTCAGGGCCTCGGGATGGGTCGGATGGGCGTGGCAGGTGTAGGCGATGTCTTCCGAGGATGCGCCGAATTCCATGCCCAGCGCCGCTTCGGCGATCATCGTTCCGGCCAGCGACGAGACGATGTGGACGCCGAGCACCCGGTCGGTCTTGGCGTCGGCGAGCACCTTCACGAAACCTTCGGTGTCGCGGTTGGTCTTGGCGCGGCTGTTGGCCGCGAACGGGAACTTGCCGACCCGGTAGTCGACGCCCGCCGCCTTCAGGTCTTCCTCGGTCTTGCCGACTGCGGCGATTTCGGGACGGGTGTAGACGACGCTGGGGATCACGTCGTGATTGACGATGCCGGTGAGGCCCGCGATGTTTTCGGCGACGGCGATGCCCTCATCCTCCGCCTTGTGCGCGAGCATCGGCCCGGGCACGACGTCGCCGATCGCCCAGATGCCCGGAACCGCGGTCGCAAAATCATGGTCGATCTCGATCTGGCCGCGCTGGTTGGTGCCAAGGCCGGCCTTGTCGAGCGCCAGGCCCTCGGTGTTGGGACGCCGGCCGATCGCGACCAGCACGACATCGGCCTCGATCGTCTCGGACGCGCCGCCCGCGGCCGGCTCGATCGAGACCAGCGCCTTCTTGCCCTTCCTGGCGACGCCGGTGACCTTCATCGAGGTCTTGAGCGTGAATCCCTGCTTGGTGAACTGCCTGGCGGCTTCCTTGCGCACCTCGCCGTCCATGCCGGGCAGGATCTGGTCGAGATATTCGACGACCGTCACCTTCGCGCCCAGCCGCCGCCACACCGATCCAAGCTCCAGCCCGATGACGCCGCCACCGATCACCACCAAGTGATCCGGCACTTTGTTCAGCTCGAGCGCGCTGGTGGAATCGAGCACCGTCTGGCCGTCGATCTCGACACCCGGCAACGGCGTGACGCTGGAGCCGGTGGCGATGACGATATTCCTGGCGCGCACCGTGCGGTCGCCGATCTTCACGCTGTCCTTGCCGGTGAAACTGGCATGGCCCTTCAGCCAATCGATCTTGTTCTTCTTGAACAGAAACTCGATGCCACCCGTCAGCTCGCCGACGGCCTTGGCCTTTTCCGCCTGCATCGCGTCGACGTCGAGAGTGACCGAGCCCAGCTTGACGCCGAACTTGGCCAGCGCGCCCGAATGGGCCTCCTCATAGAGTTCCGACGCGTGCAGCAGCGCCTTGGAGGGAATGCAGCCGACGTTGAGGCAGGTTCCGCCCAGCGTCGCGCGGCTTTCGGCGCAGGCGGTCTTGAGGCCGAGCTGCGCCGCGCGGATCGCGGCGACATAGCCGCCCGGTCCGGCACCGATGATCAGGACGTCGTAATCGAAATCTGCCATTTCAAAACTCCGCTCGCCCGGGGCTTCAACCAACTCAGCCCGGGCGGCTGTTACAGGTCAATCAACAATCGGGTCGGATCCTCGAGCACTTCCTTGAGGCGCACCAGGAAGGTCACCGCCTCGCGCCCGTCGATCAGGCGATGATCGTAGCTCAAGGCGAGATACATCATCGGCCGGATGACGATCTGGCCACCCCGGACCACCGCTCGCTCGTCGATCCGGTGCATGCCGAGCACCGCCGACTGTGGCGGGTTGATGATTGGCGTCGACAGCAGCGAGCCGAACACCCCGCCATTGGAGATGGTGAAGGTGCCGCCCTGCATCTCCTCAAGCTTCAGCGTGCCGTCCTTGGCGCGCTTGCCGAAATCGGCGATCGTCTTTTCGATGTCGGCGAAGCTCATCGTCTGCGCGTCGCGGATCACCGGAACGACCAGGTCCTGCGGCGCCGAGACGGCCACCGAGACGTCGACATAATCGCGATAGACGATCTCGTCGCCGTCGATCGACGCGTTGACGGCGGGGATTTCGCGCAGCGCCAGACAGGCCGCCTTCACGAAAAACGCCATGAAGCCGAGGCGGATGCCGTGCTTCTTCTCGAACAGATCCTTGTAGCGGCTGCGCGCCTCGATCACCGCCGTCATGTCGACT
>Ga0153916_10001643_pt1 | contig 16185 bp, 27 predicted proteins | sample Opewatmetagenome_FD_109642 | JGI IMG/M metagenome (GOLD analysis project Ga0153916, IMG submission 109642) | Freshwater wetland microbial communities from Ohio, USA - Open water 3 Core 3 Depth 4 metaG | ecosystem: Environmental > Aquatic > Freshwater > Wetlands | place: USA: Ohio, Lake Erie...
CGGTAACGGCGACGGAAATGGATACGGCTACGACGATTACAGGGGTAACGGACATGGATAACGGAAACGGATACGGCAATGGCAACGGCAGCGGAAACGGTGACGGCGACGGATATGGCAACGGATACGGTGAGGGCAATGGGAGCGGCTACGGCCGCGGAAACGGCGACGGAAACGGACACGGCTACGGCAACGGATATGGCAACGGATATGGAAATAGCTAGAGTCCACTACATCGGATACGACGACGGATACGGAGACGGACCCGGCGACGGACGAGGCACCGGATACGACTACGGACACGGCGATCTCTATGGCAACGGATACGGATTTGGAAATGGACACAGCGACTACAACGGCAGTGGCAACGGCTGTGGCGACAGATACGGCAGCGGCTACGGATATGGCTACGGATACGGATCAGGCAACAGACACGGAAGCGGAGGCAACGAAAATGGCGGTGGCGGAAATAGATAACGGAAATGGAGAAGACAACAAACACGGAGACGGCCGCGGCCACGGATATGGTGGAGGTGACGGTTCCAGCAGCGGACACGGATACGGAGGATACGGAGGTGATGACAGTTCCTACAGCGGATATGAAAGATGTGGAGACGGCCGAAGCAACGAATCAGGCAATGGATATGGACGAGGCAGCGGCGACGGACACGGATACGGCCACAGTGACGGACACGGCTATGGCAATAGTGACGGACACGGCTCCGGCAACGGTGACGGCCGTGGATAGAGGCCACTACATCGGATATGGCGACGGCAACGGAAACATATACGGCTACATATATGGCTCCGGCGACGGACACGGCGACGGCAGCGTCAGCGGCAATGGCAGCTGCGACGGTGACGGTAATGGCGACGGTGATGGCAACGGCAGCGGATACGGATATGGATATGGATATGGCGACGGATATGGCGACAGCAGCGGCGACGGCAACGGAAACGGATATGACGACGAATAGAGGCCACTACATCGGAAATTGCAACGGAAATGGCAGCGGAAACGTATACTGCAACGGCTACATATACGGCATCGGTTACGGATACGGCTACGTCTACGGAAACGGCTGCGACAACGGAAGTGGCAACGGCTACGGAAATGGAGACGGCCACGGCAGTAGCAACGGCTGCGGAGATGGCTACGGCTGCGGAAATGGCTACGGCAACGGAAATGGAGACGGATATGGCGACGGCAATGGAGACGGATATGGCGACGGCAATGGAGACGGATATGGCGACGGGTAGAAGTCACTGCATCGGATACGGCTCCGGATACGGAGATGGATACGGCAACGGTTATGGCCACGGCTCCGGATACGGCAGCGGATATGGAAATGGACACAGCGGCTACAGCGGCGATGGTAGCGGCGATGGCAGCGGCGATGGCAACGGCAATGGGGGCGGCAGCGGCAGTGGCTACGGGTATGGCAACGGATATGGCGACGAATAGAGGCCACTACATCGGAAATGGCGACAGCAACGGACACGGCGACGGACACGGCGACGGACACGGCGACGGACACGGCGACGGACACGGCGACGGACACGGCGACGGACACGGCGACGGACGAGGAACCGGAAATGGATACGGCCACGGCGACGGAGACGGCGACGGATACGGCTACGGATATGGCGACGGACGAGGAACCGGAAATGGATATGGCGACGAATAGAAGTCACTGCATCGGATACGGCAGCAGTGACGGAGACGAGGACGGCAACGGATATGGATTAGGAGAAGGTGACGGAGACGGCTCCATCAATGGAACAGGACATGGAAACATCCGTGGCAGAGCCTACGGATGCGGCGACGGACGAGGAACCGGAAAAGGATACGGCGACTATAGAGGCAACGGAGATGGATAACGGAAACACATACGGCCACGGATACGGAAGCGGAGACGGAGACGGAGACGGCCACGGATGTGGATACGGCAGTGGCGACGGCGACGGCTATGGATACGGCCACGGCAACGGCAATGGTAGCGGGTACGGCTACGACTACGGATATGGATATGGATATGGCAACGGCAACGGCTGCGGAAATGGATACGGCTACGGCGACTATGGAGGCAACGGACATGGATAACGGAAATGGCAATGTCAACGGCAGCGGAAACGGCTACGGCTACATTCGTGGCAGCTGTGGAAACGGTCATGCCCATGGCAACGGCAACGGTCATGGATATGGCCACGGCCACGGATATGGAGACGGACACGGATATGGCTACAGCGATGGGTCAAAATATGGTGATGGACATGGAAGTAACTACGTATATGGCTACGGAAGTGGAGGCAATGAAAATGGCGACGGCGAAAATAGATAACGGCAACGGAGAAGACAACAAATACGGAGACGGCCGCGGCCACGGATACGGATATGGAGGAGGTTATTGTTCCAGCAGCAGATATGGATATGGAGGATATGACGGAGATGGCTATGGAAATGGCGACGGATATGGCAACGGATCCGGCAACGGCGACGGAAACGGATCCGGCAACGGATATGGCGACGGATATGGAAATGGATCCGGCAACGGATATGGAAATGGATCCGGCAACGGATATGGAAATGGATCCGGCAACGGATATGGCTACGACTACGGTCATGGCGACGGATATGGCAACGGCTCCAGCTATGGCTCTGGTAACGGATACGGAAACGAATATGGAAATAAATAGAAGCCACTGCACCGGATACGGCAGCGGAGACGGCGACTATAGAGGCAACTGGCATGGATAACGGATACGGCGACTATAGAGGCAACTGGCATGGATAACGGATACGGCGACGGCTACGGCTACGACTACGGCAGCGGCTACGGATGCGGCAGCGGCTACGGCAATGGCAGCGGATACGGATACGGCGACGGCTACGGCCACGGCAACGGCAACGGATACGGCAATGGAGATGGATATGTGAGAGATCGCGGCCTAGGAAATGTATACGAAATTGGTAATGGTAATGGAAATGGATAGAGGCCACTACATTGAATACGGCTACGGCCTAGAAAATGGAGACGGAGATGGAAACTGATATGGACTACGGCACCACTGGAAATGAATTTGGAAATGATCACGGTGATGGTATCGGCCACGGAAATGGTTATGCAGATGGGAATGGTCACGGCGACGAATACAGACACGAATTCTATGAAGACTACGATTATGGCTATGGTCGAGGAGATGGAAGTGGAAACAGTAGTGGATATGGATACGGATAGCAAATACTGTGAAGGATACGCCAGTGGAGGAACCAATGGCAGCGGATACGGATATGGTAGGGGTAGTGACTGGGGTGGAGGTGGACGCTGCGACGGCAGAGGCTACGGCTACGGATATGGTGATAGCGCTGGCTCCGGCGACGGAGGCAACAGCTATGGATATGGACGCGGCAGCGGCGACGGACACGGATACAACAACGGAGACGGCGACGGCTGTGGAAATGGATACGGCGACATCAACGGCAACGGCCGTGGATAGAGATCACAATATCGGATACGGCGATGGCAACGGAAACCTATAGTGACATGGACTACGGCACTGGAAGTGGTAGTGGAAGTGCCAATGGCAGCGGCGAGGGGTATGGTAGTGGAAGTGCCAATGGCAATGGCGATTATTATGGTAGTGGCAGTGGCATAGGCTATAGTTACGAAGGTGAATGCGGCGACGAAATTGGCAACGGATACGGCCATGGTAATGGGCGTGACCACGGATCTGACAATGGATACAACTACGACGACGATTATGCTACACACTTCGACGAGGGAGAGATCATGAACGACTACGACTACAGCAAGGGCAGCGAGAACAGTGGTTTCGGGGAGGGGATGATCGGAAAGTATGTTGTTGTCCGCACCTACAGCGCTGGATGTTTCGCGGGAGTCCTCGACTCGCGGAATGGTAGGGAGGCAATGCTCAGCAATGCTCGACGGTTGTGGTACTGGAGTGGCGCCAACTCCCTCTCGGAGCTGGCGATGAAGGGGCCGTCGAGGCCAGACGAATGTAAGTTCGCCGTACCGGTCACCGTGCTGGTGACCGAGGTGATCGAGGTTATTGACGCGATGAGTGGTCGCGCCGCCATTGAGGCGGTCCCCGAGTGGACTGTCTCGGGTATCTAGTTGACGCTTGTCTCATCCGCCTGGCATCAGTTCGTTGTGCCAGGCGGATAGTTGTTTGCGTGAATAGTGGCGCCAACCAAGGCGCCACTATTTTCGTGTCTCCCATATGCTATACGCCAACAGGAGGGACAACCAATGGAAAAACCACCGTTCGAACCAAACGGTGCCGAATACTCGGAATGGCTCAGAGCCATACCAGAGGAACAGCGCTTAAGATACGCCCTATTCCTGGCGAGCGCCGAATCGCGGAACATAGCGGGAAGGATCGCGGACGAACAAATATTCTCGATGACCAGGGAAGCGACATATCTGGCCGTGTCTCGGACCGTTGGATGCTCTGTCAAGAGTATCCAAAAGAGGGTCACACGGCACCGCGACCGAACTGGCTGGTCAGCTCCACCATCCCATCGAGAAGTGCCCGGCGAGCCACACACAAGCCATGGCGACCAGGGCACGTGATACCCAGGTCACTGGTGTCGACCTCGCGTCGCCGACGCGAAGCCACTTCCACACGTGCTCTGAGAGAGTGTCGCCCTGGTCCTTCCTGATCAGGGCGACGACTTCTGTCACTCCCCCGATGGTGAGTAGCGTGATCCATATCGCGGTGAACATGATCTACCTCCTGGTCGGAGGATACCCGCATATGGTGAGTGCGACCCACCAAGCGTCTATTGGTGGGTCGCACTCGTTCCGTCCGTCGTGCGTGCTCAGTCTAGAGCGTTCCGAGGTTGAGGCGCCGCTGGAGTGCCTTGGTTGTGAGCGGTCCCCATACTCCGTCTGCTGTCACACCAAGGTGCCGTTGGAGCGCCTTTCTGGTGAGGGTGCCAACAATGCCGTCAACGGTGAGTCCGGCGCTGTCGACACGGTTCAGGAACCGTTGGAGCGCCCGCTTGGTGATTGGGCCAAACTCCCCATCGACATCGAGATCAAATCCATCTGTCCGATTCAGCGCCCGTTGGAGGGCCTTGATGGTGAGCGGTCCGCAGACACCATCGACTTGGAGGGACTCGACCATGAGAACGATGGCGACACCGTCGTAGGTTGGCCGTCCGTAGCCGACGATCAGCGATGGGCTGCGCAGTCGTCGGGCACAGACGTCATTGGTGTTGCCCTCGATCGTGGTGACATACCCAGTGGAGTTGACCGCCTCGCAGACGCCGACGTGGTCGATGCCCGATAGGGATGATCCGCCTTTCCAGTCGAAGAAGACAATGTCACCGGTTCGCATGCCGGCGGTACCGTAGGTCCAGAGTCCGGCGTTTTGGAACATCTTCGCGTGCTCGACTGTTCACGCGTGCGGTCCATGGATCGCGTCGAGGTTGCCCGAGACAGACGCGGCATAGCTGACCGCGATGTCACACCATGGACACGGATCATAATCATTCTGTGACGAATTGTACAGATTAGCGTACCACTGTGTCAGAAAGTTGTGATTCGATCCACTCGGTTCCTCAACCGTACCGAGCAACGCCCGCATAGCGGCGAGCATCCCATCAACGGTACCCATCAGACACCCACCACTGGCAGAACATCCACGTCCCCAACTACGGGAACATCGGGATCCTGACTGACCTCGGACTGATCCGGATCATCAGGATGCACAGCCGCCTTGTCGACTGGTTCCAGGATCTCGTCGATCTCGTCACTCATCGAAACCTCCTTGGCTCACACCAAGAGTAGCGATCATCAGTCGTAACGCAAAGATCAAAATTTGATGAGATAGGCCCACTCCCCGCGTGTCCAGCGGGAGGCTCTAAGCGAGCAAGGAGAAGGTACGAGCGCTCCGACGGAGAGTGGGCGTGTCCAACACTAGTCGCCACGACCATGATCTGGATGGCGACTCACCATGGAAATGGTGATGGGCACCCGATGTGGGTGCCCATGAGATGATCAGGTTGTTGCTCCGAGGTGATACGAGCATCTCGGAGCAGCCCAGTTACTTCCGTGGCTTGGTGCCACTCCACTCACACCGAATTCCGAACTGACTGGCCAACAACTCTGGCGACCACATGTAGCCAAACGTCCTCCAAGGCTTTGGAGCCTTATATGGTTTGACTGTCAGTAGTCCAACGAACACCGGATACGGCTCCGGTTCGGGGGCGTTCACCAGATTTCCATCAGTGTCGACTCTGTTTTTGCATTCCAAGTAGTCACACGCGGAGCAGTCCGCATCCTCGCACGGATCGTATGCCAGTTCTGATCCACAGTGACAATAGAAATTGTCACCGATTGTACTGAGGATAGTTTTCACCGTGTTCCCCGAATAGATCTCATCATCGAGGATGATGAACCTACCGCTAATTTCCCCGACGAGGGGAAATGATTCGCGCGGACTGCCCGCACAGAAACGGGACCGCGTTGGAACCCCCGGCTTCCGCACTACCAGGAGCTTCTTTCCCAGCGCCTGTGCGACCATAGCCCCGATTATTCCAGATACCCCGGTAACGGCGATACTGTCGAACTCGGGCACGTTGTAGCCGCCGGCGCACATCGCGATAGCCTCTCTTACCGAGGTGCTCGGATCATATGACTCGTAGAAAAGCATTTCTCTTCCTCTGCATCCTGAGATGATCTGTGTGCCGCTCCGAGGTGATATGAGCATCTCGGAGCGGCATGAACGTCTAGGCCAGCGCGGGTCGTGCCAACGCCCGGCAGCCAATCACAATCCCCGCCTCCCGTATGGTCTGGTGTGGCATGACCAGGTCATCTCGGTTCGGGCAGGCATCGATCACCTGTCTCGAAACTATGAAGAGGGTCCCCTCCTGGGGTGATGGAAGCCCTGTGACGTTCGTACCCATGGAGGTCTGCATGAGCGGTACCTCCATACCATCCACCTGAATGACTCCAATCTGCTGGTCTGGGGCCATGGCAACACGGGCGATACCCGAGTTTGGGATGGTGACGGTGGCGCCGTCCGCACCCACGAAGGTAACCGTGTGGGGGGTGAGATTTACGAGCCGCATCTCTTTTCTCCTTCGTTTTTCGCCCCCACCGTGGCGGGCGATAATGGTGATGGTCAGATCGCGAGCGCGGCGAGTGCCGCGCGCCTGCTGGGGATGGGTGCGAAGACGCCACGAGCCCATCGGTACACCGTGGACGTGTGGACTCCGATCGCCGTGGCGATTTGGCGGACTGTCATGCCAGCTTTACGAAGCGCGGTGATGAGGGTCGCGGCGTCAACGTCCTCGCCGCGGTTCTCAGTCTCAGCCGCTTGGCGTGCGGCTTCCGCTTCCGCCGCCTTCAGTTCTGCCCGTTCCTTGGCTTGTTCGGCTTCGGCCTGGCGAATATTGTCTTCCCATTTTTTTGTGTACTTCAGGATCTGCGAGAATGTGGCATCTTTGAGGCCAGCTTTATGAGCGCGGTCCCACAGCTCGTTGATCTCTATCCGCTGGGCTCTGGTGATGCGCTGGAATCCCATTGTCTTCTCCTGTCCTTGGGTATCTCACCAACACCTTGAATAGTATGGCATGACCCCACACTATGCAAGTCCTGTATCCGCGTGTCGCCATGATCATTATCTTGATGGCGACTCACCGTCGCCGGCCGCACCGCGAGGTCGCCGGCCGCACCGCGAGGTCGCCGGCCGCACCGCGAGGTCGCCGGCCGCACCGCGAGGTCGCCGGCCGCACCGCTGAAAACGGTGATGGGCACCCGATATGGATGCCCATCAGATGATCAAATCCTGTCCCGAGATGATACGAGCATCTCGGATGGTGTCATGCCATATTACGCAAGTCCTGATTTCTCCTTCTCGTCTCATATCCCCTCTTGGCGGCCTCGGACCGCCGCTCACCAGTGGTCCGATTCCCAGGACCACGCCCACCAATCAACTCACGTACCCGCTCCAACGAGTACGACCGCACTCCCCGCTCCCCATATCCCGGTTCCGGGGCGATCAGCCCATTGCTAACCCATCTGCGCAGCCGCTCTCGAACCGTGTTGGTCGCCAACCCAGTCACGGAGGACATCTCAGCGATGGTGACAAACCTGGGAATGCCGTTTTCGAACAGCCAGTACCAGGATGGTCTGTGGTCCGTCGCCCGACAAACCAGCATTTTCCCACCATGGAGCAGATATTTCCAGTCCGGCTCTTCACCATCCTCTGTGATTGCCGCAAGATTCGGGCGCGTAAGTATCCTGTTTACAATGCTGCTTCCAGCGTTACCGCCGTTGGCAGGGCTAGTTCCAATCAGGTCGACTCCGAGCGTTATAAGCGCGGCCTGACCGCCTTCGCGTGGGTGGATGCTGATTGTTCCCGCGTTCCAGTCGGCGAATAGTTCGGTAACCTCGTCGTATACAGTCATAGCTGCATACTATGGCATGACGCCACGTTATGCAAGCGTCCTATCGGCCACCATCACAGGGAAAACCCATGATCAAGAGAATCCTCATCCTAGCCATGATCACGTCAACCGGAACACTCTGCGCGGCATGCGACCTCAGCGGCGGAGGTGTCGGATGTTCAGCCGAGTACAGGGTACAAGTCGCAACAAAAAAGACACCAAAGACCAAGGTCAGCACCGTACGAACACGCTCCGACCACGGATACGTCGGAGAGATCGAGTGCGCCACAGAAGAACCCAGCGAATCGGTTGGAGTCGACACGTCACCAACACCTTGATCGTGACATGATGTAGTCATCATCGAACTTGACACGACAGAGGATGGGGGAACGGTGGGGAAGATCAAGAACATGGTCAGTCGGTTCGCCCATGAACGCGAGCCGCTGATCGAGCCAGACTCACACATAAGCCGCAAATATGTGATACCGGCGATATCGGGTATCACAGTCACATGGATAGAGCGATACGGAGACACCACAGGAGCGGTGGAACTCGCGCGATACCTCGCTCGAAACGACTCATGCCACGAAACGGATGAACAACTGCTCGATGAGATCCTGAGACAGCTCTGGTGCGATCAGACAACCAGAGCCCGTGTCGACAGGCTGAAAAATGAGTGGCTCGCCTATCCACTCGTGAACCTCGGACAGGCCATAGTCGGCAACCGACTAGACCACCACCCGGAACACGCAGAGGCAATGCGGCTCAACGGACACAAGGACCTCGGAGAGGCGATACGCCACGCTGTCGAAGTCGTGATGGGATCATAAGAGGGTGGTGGGGTTCCAACAACGGCACCCCACCACCCATCAGAACGATCCGAGACGCCCCTACACGGCCCAATCCTCACCAGGGTCCGTCGTCATGATCCCATCAATGAGAGACGCGTCCTCATTGAATCCATACAGCGAGTGAACGGTTCCCGACAGATATGTTTGTAGCCACTCTGGCCAGGTCAGTTCCAGCGTCTTCGGGTAATCGCTTCCCTCCTGATCGATCAGGAGGAAACGCAGTAGGGCGAAGCTGTCAGAATGGGCGATGGCTATCCAATATCTCGGTCGTGTGTCCGACGCGTCCGGCCACAATTCCTCACACTGCTTGATCATGATCTGTCTCCCTACGCGTCAACACTCGTGTCACCTGGGTCTGTCGCCATACACTCGACGATGAAACCGATTGGCGCGGTCGCAGACGCCAAGATCTGTACGTTTCCAGTACCGGCCGACCGGCCGACCGTCATCATGAGTGACAGATTGACGCCCGCACCTGGAATGTAATATGTGGTAATCGTGTTCTGCTCGTCGACCCCAGCACCGGTGAGTCTGTGTTGCATGTCGGTTCCTGGGAGAATCGTTGACGCTACGGTCGCGTCGCTCCCATCGGTCGTGTACCGAAAACGTATTCTGACGACGTCGTTCGCGACTGATGAGTAGAAGTCGAGCAAACTAGTTTGGATCTTGTACAGCGCCCCCGACACGAGTGCTCCCACACGGAGGCTGAATACCCCGACCTCGGTGGTGGTCGACGAGCTACTCGTAGTCCGGTTGGCGCGAGCGATGACGGTGCTTGGGATGGGAATGTAGGTCGTCCCATTGTGAAAGTTGATTTGGTCAATGTCCGACAGATAGGAGACCATGCCCTCAATGGGTGCTCCCACCTGTGACGTCCGTGTCGCGGCGTCGGTGAATGGTGTGACAACTTGGTCGCGGACGTTGGCGTTGCCCCATGACGCGGTGATGGCGGTACCGGCTACGACAGTGGTGTATGGCATTCAGTTTCCCCTCACGATCTTTAGTGGCAGTGAGTCCGCCTCCGCCGGGATTGGGTCTGAGGTCAGCGTCTGATGTTCGAGCCGCACACCTATGCCGAACATGGTTATGGCGACGCACACGGCCGCGGCGTGTGAGTCGCGTGTGGCTTCGGCCTCTGCCATCGTTGGGCTGTGTCCCGCCTGTATGCAGCGGCTGATGTTGGTTGGTCCGTCGTCACCGAGGTGTACGGCCCACCTATATCCAGGTGGATATGTTGGGTGAACTGTGATGTCAATTGGATGGACGTATGTGGTTATCGTGGGTTTTACCACTACACAAACCATAGTGCGGCCTCCGGATCGTCGGGCGATGCTCCCCAAAAACCGTATTGATCTCCGCTGTCGGGACTCCACAGACTGTTCGAGTACTGCCTATTCGTTGTGGCTGAGGCGAACGTGAATGTCACCTTCCAATCACCATCGCTGATATCGTGGGCGATGCCCGCGACGTAGCACTCCCTATCCATGACGTGGCACTGGTCCGATGGTGGGCGGCGGATAATCCGCACGAGATCCATGATTCGTAGATATAGGACCAGTGGCGCGAGCGTGGCCGTGTCACACCACGGCTTGAGGGTTATCTGGGTGACCCGCTGTTCGGGTGCCCGGTTGATGAGTACCCGCCACTCGGCGAGCGTGAGGACGTCTGAGTCGTTGAGGCAAACAAGATTTGTTGTATTCGAACCACTATCATCCTGTTTGCCATATAGTGCGATACTCACAGGATCCGAATAGGTCTGCTCGACCCCACCAACGGCCTTGTACGTGGCCGAATTGATGACCATCGTGTCGTCGATCGCCGCGTAACTGATCGTCTCCCACGGAATCTCATAGTCCGCGTTGGCGTCATCGCAGGTGTCGCAGTAGATCGTCTCATCGCCAATCGCACCACCATCACCGAAGATGGCCTGCACAACCGTGCTCCGAGTGTCCTCGATAAGCGCGTAGCGGCGCCGCGCCATGAACGTGCCATCACCGTCGATCCACATCTGGCCGCCCTCGCTGGACGCGACGATCCCAAGCTCAGTCAACGGGTCATCGGAAAGAGGTGTCGCCTGAAATGGGATCGTCCCAACATCCGTTGATAGACCACCCGAGTACCCGGCGGAGTTGAGGATGCGATTGACCCTCGGACCCAGCGTCTCGCCCAAACCAGCGGACACACCTGGATCCAAGCCATTGGCGCCAGCGAGTCTCCGCCATGGATCAGACGCCTCAACGGTCACGGACGCGGTACCGGTGCGAGGCCCGAACGAGACCCAGGACTCAGCCCACGATGTGACATGCCCGTAGAACAGGTAGTAGTCGACTCCCCCATAGGTCATGTACACGCGGATGGAGCTACCCGGCCTGATCGTGGTGATGCCGCCCGGCGCGTAGGGACCCGTAAGGTTGTCCACTGAATAGGCGCCGCTGTCGTTGAGCAGCTCGATGGTCGCCTTCCCCGCGGACCAGGTGCGGAGATCTCGGCTGAAGCTCCTGCTTGTAGAGATCTTGATGAGGTCGGCTGAGACGTCTGTCCAGTTGTCGTCGAATCCCCATGGGTCCCCAACGTCATCCCATATGGCGGTGTCCCACAGTGCGACGGTGCTGGAGTACACCGATGAGATGGCGATTTGTACGGTGATGGTCACACCGTCTCGGAGAGTCAGCGGCATGGGCTATTTCCTCCACGTCGATCCATTGCTGCGCTCCCACTCCGATATGGCCTCGATCACCGAGGTGGACGCTGCCTTGGGGTCAAGGGCGTTGACGGTGATCTGGTAGGTGACGGTGGCCGATGTTCTGGCACCGTTGGCTGTCGTCGTGCCAAGTGCCGTCGTGACCTGTCCCATGCCGGCGGCGGCGGACACGGCTGTGTATCCGGCGGTCGCCCCGATGGTCGCTGTGTCGATGGTCGCGACCGCGGCCATCTTCTCGACGGCGTCCTTGAGGGCGGGGATGCTGCTCTCGATTCCACCCGCGACCATGTTGACGATCTTTCCGCCGGAGATCGTTGGGTCTCCGGATCCGGAGAGGGGACCGTATTTGGCCGGGCTGAAGGGGAGCGCGTCACGGATCGCCGACGCCGCGCTGCTGATCTTGTCCTTTAGTGCTCCGACTTTGCTGGAGATGCCATCGATGAGTCCTTGTATGACGTTTTGTCCGCCGTTGTAGAGGAGTGTTCCGAGGTTGCCGATGGCTGAGGTGATCTTTCCAGGTAGGTCCTTGACGAAGTTGACGGCGCTCTCGATCTTTCCCTTCACAGAGTCGACGAAGCTTTGGAAGTGTCCCGTCGCGGCTGACACGAAGTTGGCGATTCCAGAGGCGGCGGACACGACCTTGTCGATCGCGGCCTTCACGGCGGAAACTACAAGATCCCATATTGCCACGATTTTGGACCATAGGAATGTGAATCCTGTGATGACGTATCCGACGAGTGGAGAAATATAGTTTGTCCACAATGACATGAATAGGTCACCAATTCCCGATATGATTGGTGATATGAAGCTCCACAACCACATGAACAAATTGGCTATACCAGTCAACAATGGCAGAATCACACCATTCCATACACCCATGAGGATGGCCCCGATAGCCGTGAACGCGGCCGAGATACCCGCCCACAAAATTTGTACAACACCCCACACAACCATCAATATGAGTTTGAAAGCCTCAAACACCACACTGATCGTGCCCGAGAACACCGCCCACAACAGCGCCCCAATCGCCAGGAAGATCGGGCCAAAGGTATTCCAGAACCACATCACAACACCGATGACACCACTGATCACCGCTGTGATCGCCGAGAACACCGGTTGGAACACCGACGTCCACAGCCACGTCAGAACAGCCCCAATCGCCGTTATCGCGGGCTGAATATAGGACGTCCACAACATCATGACGACACTGCCGACCGTCCCCATGGCGGTACCGAACCACAGGAAGAACGGCTGCATGATCGTCGTCCACAACCAGCTGATGACCGTCGCCAACGCCTCGATCACCGTGCCGACGAAACCGAACACCGTGGTGATGACACCCCAGAACGTTTGGATGATCGCCACGATCGCGCCGAACACCATCGACACCACGGGCCACAGGAACTGAACGGTCTGAATGATGTCGTTGACGACCCCAACGATGATCGCCCCGATGATCGTCCACACCGGTTGCATGGACTGGATCACCTGGATCGTGGTTTGGAAAACAGACCAGACACCCTGGATCGCCGGAATGACGATCGTCGTGAACGCCCACACCACAACCGAGGCAACAGCCTCGAAGACCGCCATGACACCACTGAAGATCGTGGACACCACCCCACCAAGCCAACTGATGGCCGTACTCGCAGCTTGAATGACCGTGTCCCCGTTGCCCTCCCACCACGAGCGCACGGCCTCCGCGAGGAACACGTACTCCGAGACGATGAAACTGATCATCGGGGAGATCGTGCCAGTCCACAGATCGGACAATGCCGAGCCAAGACCGGCGAACATCGACTGCATCGACAACAAGGCCGGCTTGATGCCCGTGTTCCACACGTTCTGGACGGCCGCTCCGAGCGCCACGAAGATGGGTTGGGCCTGCGTCCATAGGGACTGGATGGCCCCACCAACGGTCACCGCCGCCGAACTCAACCAGTCAAACGCGCCCTGAACCATCGACCACATCCACGACGCCGCGTCACCGATCGCCCGAAACGCCGTGTCGACGATGCCCCGGAACGTCTCACTACGCTGATAGGCGATCACAGCGGCAGCGGCGAGCACGAGGATGATCCCCGCGACCCAAGCGATCGTCGCCCCCGCCGCCGCCAACGCGGGGAACGTGGTCGCTATCCACGCTCCGAAGGTTTGCAGCGTGGCGATGGCGGTACCGATCGCGCTGGATAGCATTCCGAACACCACGAGTGTGGGGCCAACGGTCGCGAGGACGATCCCAAGGACGGACGCGACCTGAAGCACGATGGGACTCAGCTCAGCCATGTCGGCTGTTATGTCCGTCATGACCGCGGCGAGTTTCGTCATCCACCCGAGTAGGCCAGCCTCACCGATGGCGATCAGCAGACCCTCGGCGGCGGATGACAACTCATCCATGGCGCCGTTGAATCCCTCCATCTGGATTTGCGCCACGGTGTCGGCGGTACCGCCAGCGTTCTGTAGTTGGAGATCCAAATCGGCGAGCGCGTCCGCGCCCTGCGTCACGAGCGCCTGCATGGCTGGTCCGGCCTCAAGGCCGAAGATCGTCAGCATGTCCGCCGTGTCCGCGCCCGAGGTCTCCAGTTGCCTGATGATGTCGACCAGGGGCAGGAGCGCGCCCGAGCTGTCGGTGACGCTCACACCGAGTTCGTTGAGTGTTGCCGTCACATCTTTCGACGGCTTGAGTAGTTGTGCCATGGCGCCGCGCAAAGCGGTGCCAGCCTCGGAGCCGACGATTCCGGCGTTGCCCATCAGACCGATCGCGGCGGCTGTCTCCGTGAAGGACAGGCCAGCGGACGCGGCGACTGGTCCAACGTATTCGAATGATGCGCCGAGGCTCTCAAGGTCTGTGGCGGTCGCTAGGAAGGTCGCGGCGAGAACGTCATTGACCGTGCCGAGGTCACTGGCTTCTAGGCCGAAGCCGTTGAGGATGGCCCCACTGATCTCCGCCGCCGTACCGAGGTCGACCGCGCCGGCGGAGGCGAGGTTCAGAACGTCGGGTATCGCGGTCATGATCTCGGCGGTGTCGAAACCGGCGGTGGCGAGTATCTCCATTCCCTGTGCGGCCTCGGTCGCGGAGAACGCGGTTGTCGATCCGAGGTCGATGGCCTGATCGTGGAGGGCCTCGAAGGTCTCACCCGTGGCGCCGGTCGCGGCGCGCACCTTGTTCATCTGCGCCTCGAAGTCGCCGCTCACGGTGAGTACCGTGGTGCCGAGTGCGAGGAGTGGCAGGGTGAGTGCCATGGTCATCTGCTCGCCAGCGGCGGTGAGAGTTGACCCCATGTCTTGGAACGCCGATGCTATGCCGTTCGCGGCGTTGTCGCTGGAGGTGGTGATCTCCTCCATGGTGCTGTCTGTCTGATCGCCCAGTCTGCCGAGTTCCTCGTTGGCTCCGTCGACACCGGTACGGATACCGGTGCGTATCTGATTGGATATACCGGACATGTCCAGGTTGACTCTGGACAGGGCGTCCTGTAGCCCCGTTTGGAATGTCTCGGCGAACCCGTCGAAATCCGCGACCACTTCAACGGAGGCCTGACCAGATAGAGCCATGAGATCATCATCTGTGATCGGATGAGACAAAGTGATGATCAAGTATTGTCATCTCATGGCTTTGACTTCCCCAACAATCCGCTTAGACCAAGCACAGATCAGCCACGGCGCCAATGGTGCCGTCATCATTGACGATCCAGAGTCACCACTGATCGTGACAGCGATTATCGACACGGTCAGCAGCCCAAGGAGAATCACCGAACTCACCGTCAGGGTGCGTCATCCGAGTGGCCGCATCAGTCCCGCGACGCTCACACGGCTTCCCCTGACGCGAATAAGGAGACTGGCCATTGGTGGAGACGAACACCCCAACGACCTGATGTGGCGTGCCCGTATCAAGGAACGTGACGTTGGAAAACGCGAATGGGACGAAGAGCATTGGCGACTGGTGTGGGAAGTCGATCAGTGGGCGAGACAAACTCGCCGCAAGGGTGGGGGACTACAGGCCATAGCGGACATGTGGGATGTGTCCAAGAATCCAACAGCCTCACGGTGGCGCAAAAGAGCGACGAACCTACACGCTGATACCACGGCTACGAGCCATCTTGGCGAATAGGTCACTCGCCCGTTTCGGATCATACATTTCCTCAGATCTCAGACCAGCCGGCCGCGCCTCAAGAGATCTGTCTATCTTCGCGCGCTGTTTCTTGTCGGCGTCACGA
>Ga0153916_10001644_pt1 | contig 16182 bp, 11 predicted proteins | sample Opewatmetagenome_FD_109642 | JGI IMG/M metagenome (GOLD analysis project Ga0153916, IMG submission 109642) | Freshwater wetland microbial communities from Ohio, USA - Open water 3 Core 3 Depth 4 metaG | ecosystem: Environmental > Aquatic > Freshwater > Wetlands | place: USA: Ohio, Lake Erie...
CGTTCTCGAGTTCGTAGGCCTTGTCGAAGTGATCCTCGATGGCGCGTTTATGGCGGCCGGTGATAAAGATCAGTTCCTTGATGCCCGCGGCGATCGCCTCCTCGACGGCATACTGGATCAGCGGTTTGTCGACGATCGGCAGCATCTCCTTCGGGCTGGCCTTGGTTGCCGGCAAAAAGCGCGTACCGAACCCGGCAACCGGAAAGACAGCCTTGGTAACAGTCGTCATGATTGCTTTTGCCCTCTTGATTGAGACCGTTTTCTCAAAACTCGCGTCCGACTCCGTGATATTCGAAACCCGACTCCTTCATGGCTCTCAGGTCATACTGGTTGCGCCCGTCAAAAATAACCGGATTGCGCATCAGCGACCGCATGCGCCCGAAATCCGGATGCCGGAACGGCTTCCACTCCGTCACCAGCGCCAATGCATCGACATCCCTGATCGCCTCGTATTGATCCTCCACCATCCGCAGCTGGCCGTTCGCAAACCAGGCCGCCGGGAGTTCGCGACGGGCATTTTCCATGGCGACGGGATCATGCGCCACGACCCGTGCGCCGGCGGCGACCAGTTGGTGCAGCAGCACGGTCGCCGGTGCCTCGCGCATATCGTCCGTGCCCGGCTTGAAAGCCAGGCCCCAGAGCCCGAACGTCTGACCGGACAGATCGGCGCCGAATCGCCGGCTGATCTTTTGAAAGAGCAGATGCTTCTGGGCGTCATTGCGTTCCTCAACCGCCTGCAGCACCTTGGGCACGAACTCCTGCTGTTCCGCCATGTGGATCAGCGCCTTCACGTCCTTCGGAAAGCAGGAACCGCCGTAACCGCAGCCGGGATAAATGAACGAGTAGCCGATGCGGGAGTCCGAGCCGATACCGGTGCGCACGCTCTCGACATCGACGCCGAGATGCTCGCACAGGCTGGCAATCTCGTTCATGAAGGAGATTTTCGTCGCCAGCATCGCATTCGCGGCGTACTTGGTCATCTCCGCCTCGCGCACGCCCATGTACAGCGTGCGCTCGTGGCTGCGGTTGAACGGCGCATACAGCTCCTGCATCAGGGCGCGGGCGCGTTCACTGTTCGTGCCGACCACGATCCGGTCCGGGCGCATGAAGTCATCGACCGCCGCGCCTTCCTTCAGGAATTCCGGATTGCTCACCACGTCGAATGGAGTCTTCACACCGCGCTGGTCGAGAACCGCCTGAATCGTAGCGCGCACCTTGTCACCGGTGCCCACGGGTACCGTCGACTTGTCGACCACCACGGCGTAGCTCGCCAGGTGCTGGCCGATCTCGCGCGCGACCGCCAGCACGTATTGCAGATCCGCGGAGCCGTCCTCGCCCGGCGGCGTGCCCACGGCAATGAAAAAGACACTGGTATCGCGCATTGCCTCGGGTAGCGAGGTGGTGAAATGCAGGCGCCCACTCTTGCTGTTGCCGACGACGATCGCATCCAGGCCGGGTTCGTAGATGGGCAGAATGCCCTGCTTGAGACGCTCGATCTTGCCCTGATCGACGTCCACGCAGGTCACGCTGTTGCCCATTTCGGCAAAACAGGCGCCCGTGACCAGCCCCACATAACCGGTTCCGACTACAGTCAGTTTCATGGCAAATGAATAATCCTTACGAAAGAAAGTGGCAGCGGCTGATTGTTGTTACGGCTGTATTTCCGGGTCTGTTCCGATTTGCCTAGCTAGTAGTAGGTGGCCGCTTCAACGGCACAACCACCGCGCCCTGGTGCTCAGTGGACTCTCCCGCCGGCGGGGTGGATTGATGCTCCGGGACGAGCGCAAAAAGGCCATTGCAGATGCGCGCGGCATCGTTGTTGTCACACGCATCGCGCAACTGCTTCAGTGCATCTTCAAGCTGCGCCTCTTCCATGCTGCGGCTGTTGGCGAGGAGAATCTTCGGATGCTGGGTGCCCGCCAGCTTCTCCGATTCGTGAAACAGCTCCTCGTACAGCTTTTCCCCCGGGCGCAATCCCGTGTAGACGATTTCGATATCTTCGCCGGGCTTCTTGCCCGACAGGCGGATCAGCTGCTCGGCAAGATAGGTAATTTTGACCGGCTCACCCATGTCGAGCACGAAGATTTCGCCACCCTTGCCCATGGCCCCGGCCTGCAGAATGAGTTGCGTGGCTTCCGGAATGGTCATGAAATAACGCGTGATCTCGGGATGGGTGACCGTGACCGGACCTCCCAGCGCAATCTGTTTCTGGAACAGCGGAATGACACTGCCCGCCGAGCCCAGCACATTGCCGAAACGCACGGTAATAAAATGCGTCGCCGAGCGCGTATTGAGGTTCTGGCACCAGATCTCCGCCACCCGTTTGGTCATGCCCATGATGTTGGCGGGATTCACCGCCTTGTCGGTGGAGATCAGAACAAAGGTCGCGCAACCGTACTTGTCGGCGAGCGAAGCCACGGTGTGCGTGCCAAAGACGTTGTTGCGCACCGCGGCGCGCGCCTGGTGCTCGAGCATTGGTACATGCTTATAGGCTGCCGCGTGGAAGATTACGTCCGGGCGCCAAGTGCTGAGTGTCTGCTCGACCGCAACGGCGTCGCTGACATCGCCCAGCAACGCCGTCAGCTGCAAGTCCGGAAAGAGTCTGTGCAGCTCCAGCTCGATCGCGTACAGATTGAACTCGCTCTGTTCGAATATCACCAGGCGCTTCGGCTTGAGGCGCGCAATCTGGCGACACAGTTCCGAGCCGATCGACCCGCCGCCGCCAGTGACGAGAATGGTCTTGCCCTGGTTGCCGCGCGTGATCGCGGGCCAGTCGAGTTTCACCGTCTCCCGACCGAGCAAATCGTCGATCTTCACCTCGCGCAAATCCTTGAGGCTCACCTGGCCGGTCACCAGGTCCTGCATGCGTGGCAGGCTGCGAAACGGCAGGCCGGAGGTCTCGCAGTGGCTCACGATCCGCTGCATCTGGCGCGAGTTCGCCGAAGGCAGGGCAATCATGATCAGGTGTGCTTCGATCTCGCGCGCCAGCTCCGGAATGGCATCGCAGTTTCCAGCGACGCGCACGCCGTGAATATCCTTGCCCCGCTTGGTTGGGTCGTCATCGACGAATGCCACCGGCCGGTAGGCATGCAGCGGATCGCGAAACAGGTCGCGCGCCAGCATCTCGCCGGCCCGCCCGGCGCCGACAATCAGCACGTTCTGCGTGCCCAGCGTGTACAGTCGCCGGTCCTTGAGCCAGCGATAGACGAAGCGCGGGGCGCCCAAGAGCATGACGAGCAGCAATGCCTCGAGCGGAAACACCGAGCGCGGAACGCCTTGCAGGCGCGTCACCAGGAATATCGCCACGGCGGAAAGCAGCACCCCGACAAGCACGGCCTTGAAGATCCGGACCAGGTCCGGCACGGAGGCAAAACGCCAGACGCCGCGGTACAGCCCGAAGTACCAGAACATGCCGCCCTGGATCATGAGGACCAGCGGCAGCATGGTCAGGGCCTGGTGCAGGAATTCCGGGGGAATACCGTCAAGATTGAAACGCAGCCAGTAGGCACCCAACCACGCCACCGGGATCATGGCAAAATCGTGCAGAAACGCGACAAAGCGGCTCTGGATTCTGCCCACCAGCTGTTTCATCAATGCGCCTCTTTCTTCTCGAGCCACGTCACTGCGGCAATCAGGACCAGATACACCCCGCACCAGGCCAGAACCATCAGCCGCTGGCCGGCGGTTCCCAGGCGGACGGCCAGGAGCGCGCTCGCGCTACAGGCGGCCATAAGCCCGTATTCGTACAAGACCGTCTTCCGATGCCCCCAACCCAATTGTACCAGACGCTGGTAGTAGTGAGTTTTATGCGGAAGCCAGACCCTTTCCCCGCGGAAGAAGCGGCGCAACAGCGTAACCGTGGCATCTACGATAAAGGGCGAAAACACCAGCACAGCCACCCAGAATGGAAATACTCCATCCCGCGTACCCCAGAGCGACAGGGCCGCCGCCAACAGACCCAATACCGACGAGCCGACGTCACCCATAAAAATGCGTGCCGGCGGAAAATTGAAGAGCAGGAATCCACCTGTGCTGGCGGCGACCACCAGGCTCAGTAGCGTAAATGGGCCATGACCGGAGATGCCGCCGAGAACGGCAAAAGTTCCGAAGCCGACCACCGCCATGCCACCAGCGAACCCATCCATACCATCCATGAAGTTATACAGGTTGATCATCCAGACGATGTACACCAGCGCGAACAACGCACCCGCCCAGGATGGCCACTCGACACCGAAAACTGAGAAAAACTCCCCTTTGAAAGCCAGACCAGCACCCCAGACAAGCACCGCAGCGCCGACCATGTGCACGGCAAAACGCAACGACACCGGAACACCGCCCCGGTCGTCCAGAAACGAAACGGTCGCCACCGGCAGCGCCGCGACCAGCAGCCAGAGCTGGGCAAGCGCCTCGTGTCCGGCGACCCAATTGATCACGCCCCCCGCCACCAGTCCCCCCACAATCGCGATCCCGCCGCTGCGCGGAGTCGGCTGCGTATGCAACGAACGTTCATTGGGATGATCGAGAATGTGCCAGCGCGACGCCGGGTCGCAAAATCGGCGCGTCAGCCAAGACGACAAGATAAACGCGGATATACTCCCCAACAATTCAATCATGACTGACGTCGATGCAGCGGCCCGAGGGCGCCGTGGCCGATAGTGTTGTCGCAAATGGAACAAAGATAAGATAAGAGCCAGGGAACATATGACTCGAAATCGAACCCGCCGGCTGCACCCGCGAGGAGCGCAGACTGCAGCTACTACACGTTACTTCCAGGCCCCTTGATTATTCCTTTCTTCAGCAGAAGGTCTATGACCACATCCACGCAACTCGAGAGCGGCATCGTGCCCGTGTCCAGCACCAGATCCGGATTCTCCGGAATCTCGTACAGCGATGAGATCCCGGTGAATTCCGCGATCTCTCCGGCGCGCGCCCGCCGGAACAGACACTTGACGTCCCGCGCTTCGCAGACCTCGATCGGGCAAGAACAATATATCTCCGCGTCTGTAGGCACCCGCCAGATCGCGCACAAACTCGCGATCAACACGGAAAAGCGATATGAACGCTGTCAGCGCCACGATGCCGGCCTCAACAAACAGCTTCGACATTTCGCCGATTCGGCGAAGATTCTCTGCCCGGTCTTCCCTGGAAAAACCCAGATCCGAACACAAGCCGTGCCGGACGTTGTCACCATCGAAGACAAAAGTCCGGCAACCTCGCTCATATAGCTGCTCCTCGACACTGTGCGCGATCGTTGACTTGCCGGATCCGGATAAACCCGTCACCCAGACCAATGCGCCTTTGTGGCCGTTGAGTTGTTCGCGTCGTTGCCGCGTAACAGCCGCGTGATGCCACATGGTGTTTGTTGATTTTATGCAACGATCCGGCGGTATCGTAGCGATGTTGACTCCGGGGAAGGATCAAACCAGGGCGAGCTTCCGCGCTCTGCTATCGGGGAACCGCCCTCGCGCCCAGCTTCTCGGGTGACAGGCTGTTGCGGTACTCGGCAATCATCTCCGGCAGCGCATTTTCAAGGGTGCGCGTCGGGCGATAGCCCAAGTCGCGCTCAATCCTGGCCGAGCTGTACCAGGCCGATCCGATAAGCTTGTCCAGGGTGTCGCTGTTGAAAAGGAACGACCGCCCCCGCACCGCTCCAATCAAATCGCCGACGCGAGCGCCGAGCTTCAGCGCCCATGCAGGCACTGCGCAACCCGGAACGCGTCGACCCAGCGCGGCGCAAATAAGGGTGTAGACACGCCGTGTCGAATAGCTTTGTCCGTCTGCAACAATATATGTCTGACCGGCCGCCACGGGTCGCTCCGCTGCCAACAAGAGCGCCTGAACCACATCGTCCACATGCACCATGGAACGTTTGTTTCCGGTTTCAGGCAAGGGCGGAAAGCGGTGTTGGTCAATGGCCGAGATCATGCGCGGCAAATTGCCCTTGTTGTCGTGGCCGTAAACCATCGGGAGCCGCAAGCTGCACACGTGCATGCCCTGTTCCCGACCCACGCCAAACACCATCCGTTCGGCGGCCAGCTTGGCACGGCCATAGGCAGACTCCGGCGCGGTGGCAGCCGACTCATCCTGACACCCATCTGTCGCTTCACCCATGGCCTTGACGCTGCTGGCGAAAATGAAACGCTTCACGCCCGCCCGCACCGCCGTGGCGAGCAAAGCCTGAGTTCCGGCCACGGTGATCCGGGCGTGCAATTCATCCGCCTTGCCTTCTTCCATGTCAGCGGTGTGGGCAAAACCGGCAAGGTGAAACACCGTGTCCACGGAATCGCAGACGCCACTCAGAGTTTCCGGTCGGCTTAGATCCCCCTTGCGACCGACGATATCACCCGCGGGCCAGATACGTGAGACCTGACTACTGTCCCTGACCAATGCGCAGATCGTGATGCCCGCCTGCTGCCTGAGCGTACCGATGAGGCGACGACCGATGAAGCCGGTAGCGCCAGTCACCAGTATCAGTCTGTTCTGCGGTTCAATTGACACAGCTCGCGATGCCTGATTTGAGAAAAGGGGGGATGTCGCCGCTACCCGAACGACATCGTCGCCGCGCTCGTCCCGACGCTTAGTGGCCGTGGTTGGCTTCTCTTGCCGCCTCAGTCGAGTCACACTCTCTTCGTGCGACCATCGGGGGCACAACTGCGGACCGCGACTGCACAGCAGGAACCGCCGTACTTGCGGACTGGACATCGTCTGCCTGTACGCCTTGCGAAAAATCCCTTTCCCGCGTGGGGGACCAAAGTTTTTTTAGTGCAACCATACCCGCAAGCAGCGAGAACCGCGCCAACACGGCGGCAATAACCAGCGCCATCAACACCGGCGGGTACTGGTGGCGAAAGAACTTGCGGTAGAAACGTATCATGCCCTTGTGCTTGTACCACAATACGCGCAGCGGTCGGGACGCACTGCACGTGCCCTTATAGTGGACTACCTCGACGTCGGGCACGAACAGGATTGGCCGGTTCGTGCGGTGAAACTGCATGCACAGGTCGAGGTCCTCACAATGCATGAAATATCCTTCATCCAGAAGGCCGACCCGCTCGAACTCCGTGCGCCGAATCAGCATGAATGCGCCGGAAATCGCTTCCAGAAGCACGGGTTGGTCGGGAACCGGTTCGCGGGCAAGCGTGATATTGCGGAAACGGGGATGGTTCGGGAAAAGTGTATTCAGGTGCAGCACACGCACAAGCGTTCGCCATGGCGTCGGCATCCGGCGCCGGCAACCCGCTTGTTCCGTTCCATCGGAATTACGGATCAGACAACCTGCCATCACGGCTTCCGGAAAGCGCTCCATCGCTGTCAGCATACGCCTCAGAGTATCGGGCTGAATGACACAATCCGGATTCAATAGCAGAACAAACTCGCCCGTGGAGTGCTTCAGGGCAACGTTATTGGCCCTGGAAAAACCAAGATTGTTGTGGTTCTCGATAACACGCAAGCGCGGATCGCGACGCAAGTCCTGCAAAGCTGCAAGACTCTCATCTATCGAACCGTTGTCCGAGACAAAGACTTCTACCGGCACATCGGAACCGAGCGCGGCGCGCACAGCTTTCCGCAACAGTGCCCCGCCATTAAAGTTTACGATAATAATCGAAACCCGGGGATGGTCCTTTTTCCAGAATCCCGTCACCCCGATACCGCCAGCTTCTTTTGGTTTTTCGCTTCCCATAGCCCGTCCCGGAGCCGACGACATTTTTACATACTAGGCCTGATGTATGGGATGAACAACCCCTTGCTCATCCCGCGCCATAACTTTCGGATGTCGACACGTTTCCCGGCCTGTACCCGCCTGCGCCCCCTCAGGATTCGCGGAAGACCTCTCAGCGCGTGCCATTTTGCCCTGAGAATCACACGGCTCTGGCCATGCAACGAGAACCACACCAGAGAAACCAGATTCAAAAGAACATGCTGGGGTAGATAGATCCAAAATAGCGGCCACGGCATGTTCTTGAAGTACACCCATACAAGATTCCGGTGTGCATGATATACGGAGAAGTCGCTGTGCCTGCCGGTCGAGGCCGACCCGACATGATCCACGACCGCATCCGGCACGTACAGGCTCCGGTATCCCTGGAGTTGCAGGCGAAAACCCAGGTCGACGTCTTCTGCATAACAAAAGAACGACTCATCGAATCCGCCAGTGTCTCGCAACACATCCGTGCGAAAGAGCGCCGCCGCCCCACAGGGAGAGAACACCTCCTCGCTTTCCGTGAAGGATCCTCTCGCTGCCGCGCCATGACCGCGCCGCCAGTGCATACCGCTGACATGGTACACATCACCCGCACCATCGAGCCGTTCTCTGTCCGTTGCCGATAACTGCCGACTCGCAAAGCACGCATGCTCCGGATGTCTTGCGGCTGCCTCCAGCAGACGCTCCAGCCATGTGTTGTGCGGAAATGCATCCGGATTCAGCAGTGCCACCCATTCGCAATCATGGATACGCTCGATTGCCAGATTGTTACCGGCGGCAAATCCGATATTCTCGCGGAGCCGCACGACCTCAAGGTTTGGAAAGGATGACTGCTCGAGGCTCGCCAGGGAGAAATCCTGACTGTCGTTATCAACGACAACGATTCGGTCAGGCCGTCGCGTCTGTTGAACAACGCTGGTGATACATTTGTGAAGCATGTCACCAGCATTGAAATTAACAACAATGACCGCAACTCGCACCTAACGCCCCGCTAACATGATTCAACAATCTTGATTTTACCGGTGCCTGCCCAGTCCGCATTCGAACCACCATGTCAGTCATTTGGTGGCTCAATTCGGATGCGGGACATAATACGATGCTGCCAGCGGCGCACCGCGCCAAGACCGAGTGCGTCCAGCACGCGTCGGATGGTTCCCTTCAAAAGTGCCGGGCCAAGATACGACCAGTACTGGATCATGCCGCGGGCTTCCGGCAAATGGATAGCCCGGGCACGCGCCACCTCTCTCTGGGATTGCCGCCAGTGGCGGTCTCCGACTCCGCCACCTTGCATATTGGCAAGACACTGGTCGACAAAGCAGAATCGTACCCCGCCGACCTTCGCGCGCAGGAGCCACTCGTAATCCATCGCCTGACAAAAATCGAGACGAAAAAGCCCGAGGCGTTCATAGCAAGGGCGACGCACGAACACTGTCGGATGGCCGACCGTCATTCCACTTTCAAGCAGACCGGCATCGCTCGTAACCAAATAAGTCCGCCGATCGTTTTGCCAATATTGCAGCTTGCCGCAGACGATGTCGCCATCGTTCTCCTCGAGCGCCTGGACGGCCGCACTGACGGCGCCAGGCTCGTACCAATCGTCGCTATTCAGAATGCCAACGATATCCCCCCGAGCGAGGGCAATGCCCTTGTTGAAGGCATCACTGATACCGTGATCCGGTTCGCTTATCCAAGCGGCGATTTGGTCATCCCGGGAACGGATAAGGTCAAGCGTACCATCTACTGAACCACCGTCGATGACGATATATTCGATCTTTGGATAGTCCTGTGACACCACGCTCTGTAACGCGCGTTCAAACGTCCTTACACCATTGCGAACAACTGTCACGATGCTGACCGAAGGCAGACTGTCGTTTGTAAATGACCAGCCACTCTTTCGCCCGCCCCCGGACACGACGACATTCCGCAGTTGCGCCAAATAGTCAGCAAGCACCGGCACGCTGCGGAACGAGTCTGAAGATGTGGACAGCATCAGGGACGGTGTATGTACCGATGTCAGCCCGCGCGCTGGCCTGTTCACCCCGGACAAACTTGCCGAAAAGACAACAGGCGAACCGAACCCCGGGCTTATCCACATGCCTTGAATTTGTTCGTAAGATTGACGATCTGGAGGTGTTGCAGGATTCTGCCAGCGGGTGCATGCCAGCGACCACAAGACGCCGGCGCACGAATTATCGCTCTGGACCCTCATTGTTCCAGCACAAGCTACTTAAGCAAGTCGGCATAAAGTGCTGCGTACCGCTCTTCCATGACAGCCATGCTGTATTCCGAAACGGCTGTCTCTCTTGCGGCCCGCCGCAATTCATCCTTTTGCGGGTGCTGCACCAGCCAGCGGATGCCTTTTGCCAAGTCAGCCGGATCAAAAGGCCGCACCAACCAGCCGTTCTTCTGGTGTTCAATCATGTCAGGCAATCCATTGACGTCGAAGGCGATGCATGGCGTTCCACAAGCGAGGGCTTCCGCCACGGTGTTGGGCAAATTGTCTTCGCGGGAGGGGCATACAAATACGTCGGCAGCGGAATACGCCATGGCAAGACTCATGTCGTCGGTGAGACTGCCGAGAGGACGCACGGTTACACGATGTATACTTTCCGTAGGCAACTGCCCTTCGCCGAAGGTGAGTAACGTACAGGGTATATCCAAATGGGAAAGTGCCTCACACAACAGATCTCCGCCCTTGCGCGGATCGGGAAGCCAATGGGCGCCGAATAAGAGCACCGGCTCATTGGGTGGCAGATTCAGGTACCGACGGGCAACGTCGTGGTCGATTGGTTTAAACGTATCCGTATCAAGTCCATTTGGGATTACTTCAATACGCCTGCCGTTGAATAAACTGCTTTGTCTGGCGACTTCCGCGAGCCAGCGACTCGGCGTGACTATTGTCATGTTGAGCTTTTCAAAAGCCTTGGATTTCCGATGCATCAGATCGCGAGATAAGTCGTTTTCAACAAGGCTAGCGAGTTGTGGGCAGTGGCCGCATTGCTTCCTAAAGCCCTCACAGCTCCCCGTGTAGTGGCAACCCCCTGTAAATGCCCAGGTGTCATGCAGCGTCCACACAACAGGGCAGCGGAGACGCGCCAACTCCTCCACGCGCAGCATACTGTGCCCCACCCAATGAAGATGCACCAGATTCGCCCGGAATCGATTGAGCGGAGTGCGCAGCGGATTCGCCCAATGTGCCGGAGAAAAGAAAGTCTGCGGGCGTCCTGGATAGCGTTTCAACGGGGCTTGGTCAAGACGAATCAGTCGTTGTGCGAGCAGTCCTTTGGCCGAGTTGTGGGCAAGCCCAATAACAGCAGGATCCCGGTCTTCCTTGAATAAGGTGAGATAGCGTGCCCCGGGATGATGCCGGCGAACACCACAAAATGCGCGATAGGCGGCACGCGCCGCTCCGCCATTTTTTTGATAGGTATTGACGACAAGGATATCGACGTTCTCGACGGGGGGAATCAGGCGACTCTTGATTTTTGCGGCTAGGTGCCTGCCCTTTGCGAGCGGTACACGAAACTGATTTTTTATCCTGTTTGCTGCTCGACTGGTAATGGAAGGTCGTGGCAAATCCCAAATGGCATGAAATTTGGCTGCAATATCCGGATCCGGCTTATCGCCCGGACAGAAGGCTCGGGGCAGCCACAATTCATTCAAAGATCTGTGCGAAAACCTAGGATCTGGTCTGCTGTGCGTTCCTGAATTATCGAGACCGATATTCTTTATTAATGTCTTAGTTGGATAGATGCAGTGCATGTCATGGGCATGATGCGCGAAGCAAAAGCGTATCGCCCAAGAATCGATTTGGTGCGCATGTTGCATGCGCAACAGGGTGATCATGTCTTGGCCACCACGGTTGAATTTCTCTTGTCCAGCCAAATCATTACTAAATGAACCGAAATATTTCATGTCCCAATCTACAAGTTTCCAGCGATCCGGCCACGTTCCCCAGGACCAGGAAGAACAGCGGTAGCCAGCGTAAGTATCGTATGGATATTTCTTCGAAATAGGCATGAACTTGGGCGGAAGCGTGTATCCCGTAACAGAGAAGACGCTTTGGTCTTCCCGGTAGTTGTCAAGGGCCGCGTTCATATAAGACAAAAAATGCGGGGAACTCACGAGATCATCCTCAAGCACGATGATATTTTCGTGCGCCTCCAGTAGTTCCGTCACGCCCGAGATGATGGAATTCGCGAGGCCCAGATTTCGTTCCCGTTCGATGACCTTCACTGAGGAGAACCCTGTAACTCCATTCGCAATCCGGCGTATTTCTTCGACAGCGGCCCGATCCACCTCCGTCTTAGGACCATCACTGAAGATGTGTACGTCGGTTTGCCGGGCCAGGGTATTTCTGACCAATGCTTTCAATGTTGCTTTCGTGTGTTCTGGGCGCTTGTACGTGAAAAGGGCAACCGGGGCAGGCATAGATTTCCGCAGATTCAAGTTTTATTACTTCTATTGAGGATAGGGTCCGGCTCATACGGAGCCGCATTGCACTCCTTGTCCAGACAGTAATTCACAAATTTCTTGCTGGACGACCCTATGGTGCTGTAGTTCGCTCCGCCTGCGCATTTGCAGCGCCTGCTGATTTCAGCGATGAGCTGCGAAAGCCAGCAGCGATGTACATCCCTTGTGGGACACAATGCCATCCGTCGACGAAGCAGCGCGCGTGTTCTGCCGAAGTAGTTACTCGCATGGGACGAGCGGACCGCATTTCAGCTAGAGTCTCGCAAAGACAATCTTCTTAGTGCCGATCTATCTCAATAAACGACTTGGAATCTTCATCGAAGCCTATACCGACCCGTTCCAATTGAAATCCGGTACCAGCGCCCAAGTTGAATTGAACTGGTGGTCCTACAAAGACCTGATCCATCCACGCTTAGCGAATCAATGTATCCGTCTCCTCCGGCACACATTCAGTAGACTACCTCGCGAAGAGAAGACGCTTCATCGATTGCAGGGCAATCGTGGCTCTAAAGTATTCTCGAAAATGTCGCATTGCTACCTTCAACAGCGACACATCTCATCCCGGACCGAACCAATAGGTCAATATGTTGACCGATCCGCTTTTCAGCGTTGCTATCCAGCGGCGTATGGACTTCATCAAATTCAACAAGCAGCAATCGTGGCAGAAGACTTGATGCCACGATATCTCTGATAACCGCATACTCTGCGCCTTCGATGTCCATTTTTAACAGGTCTATGCAAGTGTCGCTCTGTTGACGCATGAAGCTGGATAGCCGGAGACATTTGGCTGTAAAATATTCGCTCGTTTTCTGCAAATTCATGGTCGAGCAAGAAACATGAGCTGGGTTACTGGGCAGATAAAACTTCAACTCTGTGTCCTTGTCCGCAAGACCGAATGGTAGAAACTGGAGTTTTCGTAAGACTTCTTGACTGATCGTATAGTAGTCATTGGTGCTGTTGTTTATTGGAAACCGCTGCCCGGCCATCACAGCATGTTCTAGTTCTCTGAAGTGTTGAATCGCACGTGGCGTCGGGTCAATGATACGAACGCGACAATGGAAGCGCTCAGCCAATGCACAGTCAAAACTGATGTCTTCGCCCGCACCCGCTGAATAACAGGTGCTGTCGACAGACAGGCCGGCATTCACGGGTATATTCCAGCCACCATAGATCGTACCTAGACGCAGAAGCTTCTTCGCGGGGAGTAACCCCCGGCGATCCACGTAGGCATACAAAGGCGATCGATCGGTCGCTTGGAGCGAGGGTATTTCAACTGGCTTTTTGAAAATCTTTCGGTAGAGATTCATCACGGAGTTGATCAACACCAAGTAATCCAGATATCACAGGCCGGCGCCACATTCACGACTGTAAAGATGCCCTTCCCGCGTATGCCCATTGAATTGCCGCTCCTATATTTAGGTCGCCAAAACTTGAGAGAGAAAATCTTCCAGACTGTCGCCTGCTGTCTGTTCACTATAATCGTCTCGATACACGGCAAAATGCTCCGGCGTGATCGGATTCTTAGCCAGACGTTCCAAGGCACTTAGCATGTCTCCCACGTCGTCTTGGTCGACAACAATGCCAATTCCGTAACGGCGTATTCTGTCGCCCATGAGGAATCCGTCGCTTACCAGAATCGGCTTTGTGAAATGAGCGGCCTTGCCGGGCATATTGCTGCTGATGCGGAAATCCTTGTAGGCCGCAAAGAGGATATCTGCCGCCTGGATGACCGCATTCATGTCCCGCTCATCCGGAAAGAATGTATCCAAATAGAAGGTGTTGCCTGCTTTTGCGTCTCTGAAGTTCTTTATCGCGTTTTTATCTTGCGGCGTGAAGGTATGTGGATGCGCTTGCCCCACCATAGCAAATAACCAGCGCGCCGGATCGGCCTTGAGTGCGAGTTGACAGAATGCGCCCACATTCTTTCGCCCCTCAATTGAACCGCACATGAGCACGACTTTTCGGCCCGCCGCCAGACGTTGGATCTCCATCGCCAATGCGGGTTTTTGCACGGGTACGTCTGTATTTGTCACGTCTGGCAAAAAGACAAAGGCACGATGTGGATCGGCTGCTGTGTACGCTGATACCGCGTGTTCATCGAGAAAGCACATACCTCGGAATTGGGCTTGTCGGAAATAGCCCTCTTTGCCTGCATTCTCGGCAGCAAAGGGTATAAATCTCACGCCTCCCCACGGAATTGGGATCGTTGCCGTACCGCCCTTCCAGAAATTCGGTTTTGTCATTAGCAGGTCGTGATACATCAACAACAGGAAATCAGGTCTCCAAGGAGACTTGGAAAGACCTTTCCGTATTGCGTTGGCCACCGCGGCTGGATGGAGGGTGCCAGTATGATCGCTCGGAGAGCGTAACTTTCGAAGCATACGCATGGGCATTGACAGGATCTGGGCTGCGTACCAGGCCGGTGGAATCGCCACGCGCAAGATACGTCTCTTGCACCGCACAGAAAAAGGCATGTCTGGCGTCACCCGTACCAGAGGCGAGCTATTGGCGTAGAGAGGTGCATTGACCCGCCACTTTTCAAGCACAGTGGGTTTGTAAATTGTCGCCTCAACAGCGATTTGGGACAGCACTTCAGACACGTGTTGCGAGCCGGATAATTTCACGCGAACGCGGCGTAGGCCTTCCTTCAGACGGGTCTTGACTTGTCGCCCCCAAGCGGGCGGTGATGGCTCCAATTCGGGAAGATCAATAAAGCAGAGGTTCTGATCAAGTGCTGCGCCTCTGGCGCCGAGTATAGCCTGAATGATTGATGGATTTGGCGTCATACAGACAATGCGATAGCCGCGCGTTAACAACAATGATGCAAATATCGCCATCCACGATTCGTGATGGCCAGTCCCCGTGGCATGGTTGAACAGAAAAATGGTCCTCGGCGATTCGTTATTCACGGCAGCAACGGGAAACTCAGACACCGATGTTACGCGTAGGAGTCACTTCTGAACACCGGATTGTCCTTTTTTACGAAGAACAGATCCCACTGCCAGAGGGCCATGTCCTTCTCTCTCCACATCGGCTCGGAAAAATCGATCATCTGGAAACCACGTTTGTCCATCTCGGCGCAGAGTTCGTGCGACAGCAAGGCCCTGTCGTTCAAACGAAATATATAGGCTTCGATAATGGCCAATTCCGTATTACGCAACATCTCCTCGGCTCCCTGGATAATCTGCAATTCAAATCCGTGAGTGTCGAGCTTGAGCAGGTAAGGTCCCGCCAATCCCGCTTTCATAACTGCCGAATCCAGGCGAACCATTGGCAACATGGTCTTGCAACCTTCGGTTGGAGCATTGGACGCCAACCCACCGAAAGGATCACCGTCGTCGAAGAAGCACGAACCGTCTTCGTTACCCGCTGCCGCCAGGACGTATCGCGCATTAGAATGTTGTTGACAGAAGTTTTCCAGCGCTCGCGTATGGCAAGATTGCGCCTCGAGAAGCAGATACCTGGCGTCGGGGAAATGGCGCATACAGACCTCCGACCAAGAACCGTTGGAAGCGCCGACGTCGACGATGGCGCCCAAGCGCATACCCCGCTTCACAATACGCTCCAGGGCTCTGTCGGTTGACGCGGCGTCGAACGCGGCCCACTCCGGCGTTCTGGTCTTGTCACTGTAGTCCTTTATTGCCCGCAATTTTCGCACGAATCGTCGCAACATGAGGTTCACCATATTTTGCAGAATAGTCTTGTCATAAGCGGTGATACTACCGGGGATCTTCGCAGCAGACGTGCATACATCATGGCGCGCGGCCTGCAAGTGCGTTCTCCCAACTGCCAGATTCCGTTGGATCCCTGAGTAGCAATGGGGATCGTAACAAAGCCGCGCCCATCCCGCGACGACCTTCGGAAATTCTTGCGGCGTGCGGCCATCGGGACGAGACGATTGACTTCCGCCCAGTAGGCCTGAAGATCTGCGCTCTGTTGACCGGGTCGCACGAAGAACGCGCCCAACTGTCGTTGCGCATGCACCAAAGATGCATGGTCCGCGAATC
>Ga0153916_10001645_pt1 | contig 16179 bp, 17 predicted proteins | sample Opewatmetagenome_FD_109642 | JGI IMG/M metagenome (GOLD analysis project Ga0153916, IMG submission 109642) | Freshwater wetland microbial communities from Ohio, USA - Open water 3 Core 3 Depth 4 metaG | ecosystem: Environmental > Aquatic > Freshwater > Wetlands | place: USA: Ohio, Lake Erie...
ATCCCAGGATTGAACTGCACGACGCTTGTGTAGCAGATGGGGTCGCGTCTTGCATTACAACAATGCGTGACTGCAAGACCTGGCCCTCATCACTCCTCATCACTCATCACTCATCAGGCCTCATCACGCTCCTGGCGAGATAACCCTACGACCGCCAGCAAAATAGTTCTCCGACCCCAAATGTTTCTGATAGAGATATTGTCGCGTCCCACCAGATTGGGAACACTGGATAAGTGAGAGTTATTTGGCCATAGATAGGCGCGGAGAACCGGCTGAGCCAAAACGATCTCAGAGTGGCGCTTCCAGGCTCAAAGTTCTTGCCGGTGAAAATCCTATGGAATCGAAAAAGTGGATGAGTTTCCAATCGTTCCATTCCACCAGGGTATGAAGGCGCTTCACGCCCGCCTCCCTGGCGTGGCTCTTGTACTCGTCAAGCAGCATATGAGCGATACCGCTTCTCTGGAACTCCGGATGCACCCCGATCGTGTCGATAGCGGCTGTGTCATTGGGAATGCCAAACTCGCCAAGATAAATTTCCCCCATGACGAAGCCGACAACCCGACCCTCGTGCTCCACAACAAGGGAGTTAAGCAGTTGTTCTTTGTCCTCGGTGGCTCGGAAAAATTTCGCCTCGATGTAACCGGCCCTTTCTTTCCCAGAGACCGCTCTGTCAATTTCCAAGACGTCCTTCTTGTCCGCATGGGTCATCGGCCTGACCACGGCCTTGCGAATATCGATCTTCATTGGTCCCTCCTATGAACTCTGAAATCGAACCATAACCCTTGAAGAGCTGTTATCGGGCCAAGCCGGCGAGCCCCAGCCCCCCTCAAAAGAGAACCCGTTGTCTTGGGGGTTTACTCAGGCAAGCACAATGCCAAGCGGCTCAGGATCGAAATCCAAGCGTATTCTGTTTGTAGGTTTGCAATATTGCGCACGAGTGGAAGGCTAGCAGGGACAAAATTCGCAACAATGGAAACGATGAAGCGGAGCGCAGGGCTTTGGGGAGCCGTTGGTCGACGATGCCGATGGATTTAAGCGCCCTACTGCCTGCTCTTCGCCTTCTCCGAAAAATGTGAATGCCAGAGTCTATCTAGCTCGAACCGTATGGCGCTGCCAGTGAACGGGAGCGCGTGAAAAGGTTTGGAATAAGATTGTTCAGGGACCGTCGGATTGGAGTGAAGGAGAAATCAATTCAATTTGAGTTGATCGCGAAGTGCAGCCGTCGTTTTTAGCGATCGGTTTGAAGCGATGAGTGAGCTCATCCCTTTAGAAATGTCCCTCTTCGTTCCCTGGGTCCACCAGATCATCAATGCTTGTTGAGGAGAAGGAATTCGGCGGCTACAGGTCATTGCCCGCATAAGACAGATTAAAACTCTTATTCACCAGCGGAAAATCAGGCACAATGTTTTTAAGAATGGCATAGTTGAGCGCTGGCCAGTTGGCGAAGGAGGGATCCTTGATCTTAACTCGCCGAAGCGATTTGTTTTTGCCACCGACCACCCAATGCCAAATGGGACCGCGCCAACCTTCCACCAAACCGAAGGCTCCTTCGCCTTCTGGAAGCGCGTCTAACGGCACGGCGAGACTGCCGCTCGGCAACGCCTCAAGCGCCGACCCGATCAAACGCGCCGCCTCGCGCGCTTCCTCCACCCGGACCATCAACCGCGCCCACACATCCCCTTCAGTGTGCACGATGACGCGTGGCGGCAACGCGGCATAGGCGGCGAAGGGATGGTCGCGCCGCGCATCCTCGTCAATTCCGCTCGCCCGCGCAGCAACGCCGACCACTTGCATTTCGCGCGCAGTCTGTTTGCTCAATTGCCCGGTCCCGCGCAACCGGTCGAGAACCAAGCCGTTGCGGGTCGCAATTTCAACGATCTGATCGAAATCGGCAATGATGCAGGCAATTGCAGCACGCGCGTCCGCAATCTGCTCCGCGCCGAAATCCCGCGCCACTCCGCCCAGTACCAGAGAGCCGCGCAAGAGCCTGTGCCCGACCAAACGCGCGTTCAGACGCAGGATATCTTCGCGCAAGCGCAGCGCGTGCACGTTGGCGACGGCAAAGCCCGTATCCGTGCAAATCGCCCCGACGTCCGCAATGTGATTATAGAGTCGTTCGAGTTCGAGCAGGACAATCCGCAGGTACGCCGCGCGCGGTGGAATGGTCACGCCTGCGAGCGATTCAACCGCTTGACAAAAAGCAAGGGCATGCGCCACGCTCGAGTCGCCGGAAATTCGCTCCGCCAGTTTCAGTCCTTGGCAGAGCGTTGCTGACTCGAAAAGCTTCTCGATGCCTTTGTGAACAAAGTACATTCGCGATTCGAGATTAATAATCGTTTCCCCTTCGACGCTAAAGCGAAAATGGCCCGGCTCGATGATGCCCGCGTGCACGGGACCGACGGTGATTTCGTAGAGGCCTTCGCCTTCGACGCGGCGGAACGGATAGGGTTCGCCGTCATCGCAAAAATCTTGGCGAACGGTGGCGTCCCTTAGCAAAGGATGATAATTGTCCGGCCAAAATTGGTGCAAAGGCAAACGGCGCAAATCGGGATGTCCGTTCGGTACAATCCCAAACAGGTCGTGAATTTCGCGCTCGAAACGGCTCGCGAGATACCAGCGCGTAGCGAGCGACGGGAACGCTGGATCCTCGGCGGGCACGCTAACTGAGGCGATGACGAAACCGGCGGCGCCTTCCATCGCAAAAATATAGCGCATGGTGAAGCGGCGGTCTTCTAACCGCGTATCCTCCGCGACGATTAGCTCAGGACGGGCATGGACTTCCGCCCGCAGGTAATCGGCGAACCCTATCAGACTCTCCCGCGGGACGTTGACACGCAGCTCACGCGGACTGCGCAGTTCGATATCGTTCAGATTCAGATTGGCGGCAACCAGCCGCTGCTTTAGCTCATTCAAATTCGCCATCTATACTCCTAACACTCTCAACACCTGCACTAAAGCTGCTACGAACGGGGACGGTAGGGTCAGTCCCAGCACGAGCAAGAGCGCGAAATTCGCAGCGAGGGGCGCGAGCCACACCCGCAGCGTATCGCCGCGCGGGAGATCGGCCGGCGGCTCACCGTATAACATTCGATTCACGCTGGCCAGCATTCCCCCGAAAACGATGACGAGAAGGATCACGCCTGCCGCCGCCGCCCACGGATGGCTCTCAAGGCCGGCGCGAAAAATGATAAACTCGCTGATAAACGGCGCGAACGGCGGCAAGCCGATCAATGCAAACGTGCCGGCGAGAAAAAGCCCGCCGGTCCACGGCGCGGCATGCAACAGTCCGCGCACCTCGCGGATTTCCGCGCTGTGATATTTGATTAGAATATTGCCCGAAAGAATGAAGAGCATTGATTTCGACAGCGCATGATTGACCACATGAAAGAGCGCGCCGAAGGTCCCCCAATGCCCGCCGAAGCCCAAACCGAGGCAAATGATGCCGATGTGTTCGACGCTCGAATAGGCCAGCATTCGTTTATAATTACGCTGTCTGACCAGAAAAACCGCCGCGACCAGAAGCGATAACAAACCCGCACCGATCAATAAACGTGCGGTAAATTCCTGCCCCACCGCCGCGTCGACTACGGCTTTGAAGCGCATCATCGCGTACAGGCCGACGTTGAGTAATACGCCAGACATCAGAGCGCTGATTGGCGCGGGCGCCTCGCTGTGCGCGTCGGGTAACCACGTATGCATCGGCGCGAGACCCGCCTTCGTCCCATAGCCGACGACGATGAACACGAACGCCAGCCGTACCACTTCAGGATTGAGTGACCCCGCGGCGGCGCGCAGCGCACTCCAATTCACGGCGATTTCACCGGCCTTTGCGGCGCCCGCGTAATACATCAGCGCGGTACCGATGAAGGCCAATGCGATGCCCACGGAGGACAACATCAAATACTTGTAAGCGGCTTCGAGTGACGAGCGTGTCTGATGCAAATTGACCAGAAAAACTGTCGCAAGAGTGGTTCCTTCAATGGCGATCCACATGACGCCGAGATTATCTGTCGTCACCGCAACCAGCATGGTGAAAACAAAGAGGTGAAAGAGCGAAAAAAACAATCGGGCGCGAAACAAATGCTCGCCGTCGAATTCGGCGCGAATGTAGCCGACCGCGTAAAGCGAAGCGATCGCACCGAGGAAAGCAATGATGGCAACCATGAAAGCGGACAACGCGTCGACGCGAAGTAAATCACCGGCTGCGGTGAGCACGGCACCGTTCCACACCTGGGCGACGACCGCCGCTCCCGTACCCAACGTCGCCAATGCCGCCAGGAGGTGCAGCAGTTCCGTCAGCGCGCGCCGGCGCGTCAAGGCGATCAGCCCCGCCGCCGCGAGCGGTATCGACAGCAAACTAAGCAGTATCATTCTTTCAATTTTTCCAATTCCCCGACGTCAATGGAGTCGAAATTATCCTTGATGCGATAGACAAAGACTTCCATAATCAGCACGGCGACCAGGACATCGAGAAAAACCCCCATTTCGACGATGAACGGCACGCCGTACGTTGACAAGAGGGCGAGCAAGAAGATGCCGTTTTCCAACATGAGAAATCCCAGAATCTGCGTCACCGCCCGGCGGCGATTCACCATGATAAAGAAACCGATCAGCACGCCCGCGAACGCCAGCGGGATCGCATCCGCCGTGGGCAAAGGATTTGAGGCGGCGATGGGGGTCATCACGTAAAATGCAATGATGGTGAGCAGCCCACAAATAATGAGCGCCGGCGCGGTCCCCAGATACGGCGCCGCAACTCGCACCAAGCCGATGTTCGCCACGGCGCGATTAAGTACGCGAGGAATCATGACGCCTTTGACGACGACAAGCGCAACACCGACACCGAACAACTCGATACTGCCGCTGTAAAGCGCGATCAGCATGGAGAGCAGCGCTAGGACAAATGATTGCAATCCGAAGACGCGAACCTGTCCCTCAAGACTGGTTCGGACAATTAGTAAAATGGTCAGGCCGAGCTCGGCAAACGCCAGCAGATTGACCGCCTTGGAGAGCGCTTCAACGGACATGGCAATTCCCATCATCTGATAAAAAAAGCGGTCACTACGGCCAGCAACGCAACCGTGAACGACCCGGCTAGAAGTTCCGGCACGCGAAAAAGACGCAGCTTGGCAACCGATGTTTCCACTAACGCGATGGCCGCCCCGAAAAGCAGGAGTTTCACAGCGAGCGCCACAAATGCGGTGAAGATCGTGATCGGAGTGTTGGTGAGCGCGATGCCCCAGGGAAAAAACAGATTCGACAACAACGTCAAGAACAAGAACAATTTCATTCCGGCGGCCCATTCCACGAGCGCGAGAAGACGCCCGGAATATTCCAAGATCATCGCTTCGTGAATCATGGTGAGCTCGAGATGAGTTGCGGGATTGTCCACAGGCAGTCGCCCGTTCTCCGCCAGCGCAACGATAAAAAACGCGAAGAACGCGAGCAAGTGACCGGCGTTCAACATCAAGAGAGGGTCGGCAACGGAACGCGTAATGATGCCATCGAGACTGGTCGTACCCGCACGCAGAGCGATGCCGAAAATCGCGATCAACACCGTAGGCTCGGCGAGCGCCGCAATCGCTACCTCGCGGCTCGATCCCATCCCGCCAAACGCGCTGCCCGCATCCAGGCCCGCTAGCGCAAGAAAGAACGTGCCCAGCAAGAAGAGATACATCAGGGCGATGATGTTGCCCATGAAGCCGAGCGGAGCGCGGGTCGTCAACACAGGGACGATGAGCGCCGAGAAAAGCATCGTCGTGGCCAGCAGGTACGGCGTAAAGTGAAAGATCCATGAGGTGTTTTCGGAAACCACCACTTCTTTCGCAAGCAATTTACGAATATCAGCGTAAGGCTGAAAAATGCTCGCGCCGCGGCGCCCCTGTAGGCGCGCCTTCACTTTGCGTATCACGCCGACGAGCAACGGCGATCCGAACATGACAATAAGCAGCTGTAAAAACTCGATTGTTATTTCCGTAAGCATACGTCGTTCTCTATGTGTTCCGTGCTTCCCGAACGCCGGGGCTACACCGTCAGGATCAATAAAGCGACAAGCGCGACCAAGATATACACCAAGTAGCCGTGCACGTTGCCCGACTGTAAGACGCGCGCTTCGCGCGCCAACGCCTGAATCAGGCGCAGAAGCGGCTTGTACAGTGCGTCCTCAAAGATCAAGCGCCCCTCATTGTAATACCCAATGGTGCGCACGAAATAGCGCGACTCGGGGTGGAACTCGATGTCAAGTTCCTTGACCGGGCGATACAACAGCGCGAACACGCGCTTGAAGGGATTGGCGAACGCCATTGCGGTATATTCAAAACGCGCCGTCTGTAACGCGCGCCCGCAGCCCCAGGTCTCGTAGTAGCGGCGCCGATGGTTAACGCCTATCAAGCGCAGCGCGAGCGGAATCGCTACGAGAAAAGCGACGAACCCGAGGGCGATCCACAACGGCGCTACCCAGCCGAACCCGTCCTTTGCCACGACCGCGGTAAAATCGAATTGCATATCGGCGTGCCCGCCCATGAGATCGAAGACAGTCGCTTCGAGTGGCGCCAAAACCAGCGATGGCGCAACGCCGAGAACGACACAAGCAAGCGCGAGCAGCGCCATGGCCGCGCGCATCGTCCATGCGACTTCGCGCGCAAGCGCAGCGGTCTCGCTGCGCGGCAGCGCGAGGAACGTTATGCCGAAAGCTTTGACAAAACAGGCGGCGGCCAGGCCGCTCGTCAGTGCGAGCGCGGCCACCCCTAGCGCGAAAATCAGATTGACCGTGTGCGCCGAGATTTGAAAACTCAACAGCAGCGACTGGAACGTCAGCCATTCACTGAGAAATCCGTTGAACGGTGGCAGGGCGGCAATCGCCAGTGAACCCACCAGGAAGAAGATCGCCGTCTGCGGCATGCGCTTGATGAGGCCGCCCAGCTCTTCCATATTACGCGTATGAGTCGCGTGCAAAACCGCACCCGCGCCCATGAACAGCAGGCTCTTGAACGCCGCGTGATTGAGCGTGTGATAGAGCCCCGCCACGAGCGCCAGCGCTGCCAGGCCGGGCAAATTAGACGATTGGAACAACATTGCCGCACCCAGACCGAGCATAATAATGCCGATGTTTTCGACACTGGAGTAGGCCAGCAAGCGTTTCAAATCGGCGTCGACCAGCGCATACAGTACGCCAAGCACTCCTGAGAACGCCCCGACCGTGAGCATCATCGCTCCCCACCACGGCGGCCCGGCTCCAAGCCAATCAAAAGCTACGCGCACCATGCCGTACACACCGAGCTTAATCATCACGCCCGACATCAACGCGGACACGTGACTGGGCGCGGCGGGATGGGCGCGTGGCAGCCAGACATGCAACGGAACAACGCCCGCTTTCGATCCAAAGCCCAGCGCGAACAAAATAAAAATCAAGTTGCGTGAAGCCGGGGTGAGTTGGGCTGCCGCCGTCCCCCATTCAGTGAAAGACATTGTCCCGGTGGCGCGCGCTAACAGCAGGAACCCCATCAACAATGCCGCAAATCCTGCGTGGGTCATGACAAAGTAAACCCAGCCCGCGCGCAGCGTTTCCTCGCGCTTGTGTTCCGTGATCACCAAAAAATATGAAGCTAGTGACATCAGTTCCCAAAGCACGAGAAACGTCAGCACATTGCGCACCAGCGGAACGAGAATCATCGCTGCGACAAATACATTAAATGCGAAGGCCATTCCCGCGAGCGAATACTTGCCAGCGTACTCTCGCGTATAGCCGATCGCGTATAAGGCGGAGGGGATCGCGCCGAGAGCAATGACCACGACGAAAAATGCGCTCACGCGGTCCACGCCGAAAGCGGCGCCCCCGAGCGGGAGTAAATCGGGAACCTTCAGCTGCATGTCCCCCCCCGCGAGCCCGGCCACGCCGAACGCAAATGCAGCGATGGCGCCGGCCAACGCACCGCCGTGTCCCACGAGCCGCGACAAATTCGTCCAGCGCGCCGTGGCCAACGCCCCGACTGCGCCCGCGCTGAAACAGGCGAGGGTGACGAGGAATAAATCGAGCATCACCGTTGACTCAATGACCATTGCGTTTCATGCGAAAACGAGTTTTCGAGGTATGCATCGCGTCATAAGAAAAGTGGGCTGGAAACGAGGCCTCATGTGCGTTTCTCCAGCGCGGCGCGGATGCCCAGCAAAATCTCCCGCGGCGCTGGTGGACAGCCGTGCACGACCGCGTCCACAGGCACAATCGCAGACACAGGCCCGACGACTCCGTAACCGCCCGCGAAGACGCCGCAATCGTGCGCGCAGTCGCCGATCGCAACAACGATTTTCGGCGCGGGCGTCGCGTCATAAGTGCGCTTGAGCGGATCCGCCATGTTGCGCGTCACTGGGCCGGTCACGAGCAGACAATCGGCATGGCGCGGTGAGGCAACGAAATGCATGCCGAAGCGCTCGAGATCGTAGTACGGATTATTCAACGCACCGATCTCCAATTCACAGCCGTTGCACGACCCGGCGTCCACCTGCCGAATATGTAAGGAACGACCAAAGCGTCTGCGGGCGCTCTCGTCGATTTGCCGCGCTATGACTTCAATTTGTGTGTCGTCCGCCGGCTTCAACGCTTCGGTGACGACGGGTGTTTTCAAGATATACTCAAACAATGAGGTCATCGGCTCGGTGCTACGCTCCTCAATTCGCCGGCGGTCGCGTTCAGCGGGTTGTCAAAACATTTTACCAAAGAAAGGAGAGCATAGATCGCGCCGCAGCCGGACCGCAAAGCGAAGCCGGAAAATACGAGGCGTTTGAAATGGTAATCTTCAGCGGGGTTCGGTGCCTGCCGCGAGTCAAGACCACTATGGCCGTTAAAGACCTTTTGCTCCTTTGTTTTTGAGGTATTTTACCTCTTTGCTTAACCCCTTCACGGCGATAGAATTCGCGCCGAACGCCACGGCGTTACGAAAGACTGTTCCGGTTAGATCGGACTCCTGAAAGCCGGCGTTTTTCGGTTCCCTGTTGGTTAAAGCGGTTGCGTTCACTTCGTCGCAACATCCTTATCAAGCAGGTCAATCTGTTGGAGCAGTGACATGGCCTCTTCGACGTGCGCCTGAAAATAACGGCGCATGATATCCAAGACATCAATCAGAAGCGGGTCGCGTACTGAGTAGAAAACCTGGCTTCCCTCTTTGCGACTCGTGACGATCTGTTTTAACCGCAGAACGGAAAGGTGTTGCGAGGCATTAGCTTGTTCGATTCCTAATCGTTCAATGATGCCCCCTGCCGGGAGCTCTCCGTTCCGAAGAACCTCAATCATCGCGATTCGCGTTGGGTGTCCAAGCGCTTGAAATATACTGGCCTTAAATTGACGAAGGGCGTTTGGCATAGATATAGATCATCTCCCTACAACAACGTATTAAATTTTTATGCCATGAGATTATCATATTCGCAATATCTAATATAAGAAAATAAGATATATTATATGATTTTCCAGTTAGTAAGAGGTTATCAAACCTCACCTCTTCGAAAGACTAATCCGTGTCCCGCCTACAGCGATACCAGTTGGCGACAGACCCAAAAAAACTTCGCCAAAGCGAGCCACCCCTGAAACTGGTTATGATGAACTGACCGGCGCTTGAATCCAATTGGCCTTTCACAAAACCGGGGACGGCGAAACGCTCCCGTAAGCAATTTGAAAACTGTTCCGTGAAAACTGAACAGGTGGGGGTTAATGGAGCAGTTTGCCGACGAGAAGCTCCAGGTTTAACCTGTCTCGGCTCATCCCGCTTGATTTAAACTTGACCACTCCGCCTGGGGTATCTAGAGCCGGTAGAGCATGGCGTAAACAACCACGCCGGTCACCGAGACGTAGAGCCAGATCGGCAGAGCCCAGTGCGCGATGCGGCGATGCGCGTCGAACCGTTCGCGCAGCGCCCGGATCAGCGTGACCAGCGCCAGCGGCACGACCGCTACCGCGAGCATCGTGTGCGAGATCAGGATGGCGAAGTAAACCGTGCGGATCCATCCCTGGCCTTTAAACGCCACCGAGCCGACTTGATAGTGATAGACCAGATAGAAAATCAAGAACAGCGTCGAGCAGGCGAAGGCGGCCAGCATGCAGGCGCGATGCGCGCGCCGGTTGCGCGACCGGATGAAGAGAAAACCGGCGCAAAGAAAAACGGCGCTGAGGCTGTTCAGCGCCGCGTTGACCGTGGGAAGTTGCCAGAGCGAAATCAATGGGGATATATATCCGGCGTCATCATGAGTATCAGAAACACACACAAGACGAACGGGCTCAAGGCCACCAGCGCCAGCGTGCGCCGCTCAAACTTGAGGTGCATGAAATAGATGGCCACCAGCCCCGCCTTGGTTACCGCCATAACGACGAGCAAAGTCGTGATGATAAACCTGGCGATGGGCAGGTAAATCACGCCGACCTCGACGACGGTCAAGATCAGCAGCCACCAGAAGACGCCCATGTAGTTGGTTTCGTCATGCGCAGTTGCAGACATTGGAGAACTCCTATTCTCTCATTAGAGAAGATAGACGAAAGTGAAGATCAAGATCCACACCAGATCGACGAAGTGCCAATAGAGGCCGGCGATCTCGACATGTTTCGCCTGGTAGCGGCCCCGGTTGACGGCCGACAACACGCAAATGTTGTAAATCACCCCGCCGGTCACGTGCATGCCATGAAAGCCGGTGAGGACGAAAAACGTCGTAGCGAACAGATGCGTCGAGAAGGAAAGGCCGAGTTCGGGCAGCCGCTCTGTGAGCAAATGGGTCCATTCGTAAGCTTGGCAGCCCAAGAAGAAAATCCCGCCCAAAATAACCAGCCCAAGATATTTTTTGAACTTCGCCCGGTCGCCTTGTTGAATCGCCGCAAGCGCCAGCACCATCCAGACGCTGCTGACGATCAAGAGAAAAGTCATGAACGCCGTCAGATTAATGCCGAGCACTTGCGAGGGCACCGGCCAATTCTTGCTCGCGTGGCGCAGGATGCCGTAACCGACGATCAAGCAGCCGAAAGACATGGCGTCGCCGGCAAGAAACAGCCACATGCCGAGCTTGCCCCAATTTTCCGGGGTCAGCGGCGTTTCCTGGGGTTCCGCCCCCGCGTGCAACGCAGCAACATCGCTCATCTTCCACTTTCCTCCTGATTCCAGGCTAATCGAACCATCGGATTCGCCGCCGCTTCTTGCTCGCGGCGGAGCGCCGCGCGCCGATACTTGTAAACCAGCCAACCGGCGATCGACCCGACAACCGTGTAAGGCGTCGCCATGAGAAACAGCACGCTCCAGTTAAAGGCGTCCGCCGTCGCATCGCCGTCGCCCGTCAAACAGACGGCACAGGCATGAGCGAGCGCCGGAATGGCGGCCGCCGCCAAGCAGGCAAAAAACAACGTCGATAGAATTTTTCGTTTCAACATATGAGACCGTAAAAAGTAGCGTAACCCATCTTACCTGTCAAATGAAGAGCTAATAGAGATAAACCAGACCGTAAAGCACCGGCCACAACGCGACGACGAAGGTCCAATACATCGCGCATATCTGGAGTCCGACGTGGCGCTCCGCGGTGTATCGCCCCTTTCGGGCGCGGGCAAAAACCACCAACAGACAAATCAACGCGCCAAAGACGTGCAACGCGTGAAAGCCGATCAGGGTGTAGAACAACCCGCCGTAAACGCTGCTCGACACCGTCAGGCCGAACTGGATCAACTGCACCCATTCGTAGCCCTGAACCGCAAGAAACAGCGTGCCGAGGATGGCCGTGGCGCCGAGCAGCTGAACCGCACCCGCGCTGTCGGCGGCGCGAACCGAAGCGATCGACCGGCGCATCGTCACCGCGCTTAGAAGCAGGATCAACGTGTTGACTCCGGTCACGCCCACCGGCAGGCGCGGCTGGAACGGCGGCGGCCAGCTCGCTGCGCTCAGCCGGAAAACGATAAACGCGCCGATCAAGCCGGCGAAAAACATCGCTTCGGCGCCGAGAAACATCCAGACCGCGAGCCAGGCGTTGGCGCCGACGGGCGTGTTGGAGCGCACCGGCGGCTCGCCGCCGCCGAACTCGCGGCGTTTCAAATTCAGCTCGGCGAGCGGTTCGTCCAAGCGTTTAGCAGTCAAGCTTTGGGCCATAAATAATTTTAACCGCGGTTACCTAATAGACGACGATAAAGGCGATCACCGCGGCGATGTAGAGCAGCGCCGCCAGCGCCAGGATCAAGCCGAGCCGCCGGTTGCTGAGCCGCCCCTGATCGGGTTGCATCATAGAGGCCTCGTTCATAACGGCACCCGGTCGATCGCCATCGCCAACAACAAAACCGGCAGGTAGATCAACGACATAAAAAGCAGACGCCGGGCGCGCACGAGAGTCGAGGACAGGGCGAGCCGAATGCCGCTGGCCAAAAAACCGCAGCCGAGAACAAACGCCACGATGAAGTATACGCCCCCCGCGAGTCCGAGCAGGGTAGGCAGCAAGCTTACCGCCAACAGGGCGGCGCAGTGGCTGACAATTTGCCGGTTGGTGCTCTCGCCCTCCGGCTCGATGACGGGCAAAAACTGGATGCCCGCCTTGGCGTAATCGTCGCGGTACAAGCGCGCGATCGCGAGCGTGTGGGGAATTTGCCAGAGAAACATGATGGCGAACAATACCCAGGCGGCGAGATCGAAATCGCCGCGGGCGGCCACCCAGCCGATGACGGGCGGCAGCGCTCCCGGCACCGCGCCGACGACCATGCAGAGCGAGCTGCGCGGCTTCATCGGCGTATAGAGAACCAAATAGCTGAGCGAGATGAAGAGGGTCACTAAAGCGCTGAGCGTATTCACCGCCACGGCGAGATAGCCGAGTCCGGCGAGCGCGAGCAAAATTCCGAAGCAAAGCGCTTCGACCGGCTGCACGCGCCCATCGGGCAGCGGGCGCCGCCGCGTCCGCTGCATCAAGGCGTCGGTATCCCGTTCGAGAAATTGGTTGAGCGTCAGCGTGCCGGCGGCGGCCAACGCGGTGCCGAAGAGCATCTCGAGCAAGCGCGAAAAATTGAGCAGCCGATCCGAACCGAGATAAAAGCCCACGCAGGCCGTGATCAGGATCATCAGCACGACGCGCGGTTTGGTCAGCTCAAAAAAATCGGCGCCGCGGCGCAGCGCGCCGACCGCAGCGACCTCGACGGTGTCGGTGGTCCAGCTCATATCGGAAACGGCTCCGTTAAAATTTTTCCACCGGCCGCCGGTATGGGCGCCGCGGCGGCGCGATAGGAGCGCAGCGTCAAACCAAGGCTCACCGCCAGCATCAACGCGCCGGTTGCCAAGTGGGTGGTGGTCAAGGCGACCACCACGCCCATGGGCATGCGCAGCAGCGGCGTGAACTTACCGAAAAACGATCCGACGCCGAGGAGGATTTGGACCGCCAAAAGAATCGTCAGCCAAACAGCGGGGCGAACCAGGCGCGGGCGATACTGATCGAGTCCCGTGACGCGGCGCAGAACGAGCAGCACATGGATGGCGACAAAGAAGGCGAAAAGCAGATGCGCATCGAATCGATTCCCGGTATGCCTGAGCACGGCGCCGAGAATGATCTGGACATAAATCATGGCGGTCGTCATCAGGCAGAGGCGGCGCACTTTTCCGCCGTCGGCGAGCGGCTCTTCGGCCAACGGCCGGCGCCACTCCGGGGAGGTCCATAGAGCCAACCCAACCGTCAAGGCAAAGAAGGCCTGCGCGACACCGGCGTGAACGATCGCCAACGCATACTCCAGCAAGACCACCCGGAGCCCGCCCAACACACCCTGGATAACGACCAACAAGAGCGCGGCGACGCCGAGCCAGCGCAACCAGGCGCGTCTTTCCTTGAGCCAAAATGTAACCGCCAGGACAATCGTCAACAAACCCACCAGAGAGGCGACCAGCCGATGGCTGTGTTCATAGAAAATCCCGCCGATCATCCGCGACCAGGGATACAGGAACATATTGTAACCGAAGGTCGTCGGCCAATCCGGAACAGAGAGACCCGCGCCCTTGCCGGTGACCAGGCCACCGATGAAAAGCAGGGGAAACGTCGCGCCGGCGAGGGCAACCGCGAGGCGGTGCGGCCACACGGAAAAGGATGAAGGATGAGGGATGAAGGATGAATCTTCCTTTTCCCGATTCGATTTCATTCTTCCGCCTTCCGCCTTCATCCTTTCGCCTTTCTATTAGTGCGCTCGGACCGCCGCGCCGGTCCCGAGGTTTTTGTCCTGCGGCAGCCAGTCCTCTTTGACCTCGGGCGAGCTGTACTCGTAGGGGCCGCGATAGACCACCGGCTGCACTTCGAAATTACCGTGCGGCGGCGGCGTCGGCGCGGACCATTCGAGCGTATTGGCCTGCCAGGGATTGCGCTCCGCCTTCTTGCCGGCAAAGAGACTCCAGAAGAAATTATAAAGGAAGAAGATCTGCGAAGCGCCGAGGATCAAGGCGCTGACCGTGATAAACACATTCCAGTACTGGAGCGGCTGCAAGAATTCATACTGCATCGGGTTATAGATCCGCCGCATGTGACCGCCGACGCCAAGGAAGTGCATCGGGAAAAAGGCGCCGTTGAAAAAGATATAGGTCAGCACGAAATGAATTTTTCCCAGCGGCTCATTCATCATGCGGCCGAACATTTTTGGAAACCAGTAATAGACCGCGGCAAACAGGGCGAAAACGATGCCGGCGACGACATAGTGGAAATGGGCGACGATGTAATAGGTATCGTGAATAAAGATGTCCACCGGCGTGGAAGCCATGAAGATGCCGCTCAGACCGCCGATCAAGAAGTTCGAGACAAATCCCAAGGCAAACAGCATCGGCGTCGTGAAGCGGATGCTGCCGCCCCAGAGGGTGCCGAGCCAGTTGAAGGTCTTGATCGCGGAGGGGATCGCAATCACCATCGTCGTCATCATGAAAGCCGTGCCGAGCAGCGGATTCATGCCGCTGACGAACATGTGGTGGCCCCAGACGAGCCAGGACAAAAAGGCGATGGCGATCATCGAAAAGGCCATCGCGTGATAGCCGAATACGGGCTTGCGTGAAAACGTCGAAAGGATATCGGAGGTCGCGCCCATCGCCGGCAGAACCAAGATGTAAACCTCGGGATGGCCGAAGAACCAAAACATATGCTGCCAAAGCAGCGGCTCGCCGCCCCCCTCAGGCAAAAAGAAGCTGGTGCCGATCATGCGGTCGAACAGCAACATCGTCAACGCCGCGGTTAGGACCGGCAGCGCCAGGAGCAACAGGATCGCGGTGATGAAAAGCGACCAGATGGTCAGCGGCATGCGGAAATAGTGCATCCCCGGAGCCCGCATGTTGACGATGGTGGTGATGTAGTTGATCGAGCCCATCAACGACGAAACGCCGAGAATCAACAGGCTGATGATCCAGAGATTCTGTCCCCAGGTGACGCCGGTGTATTGGGGACGCGCCGACAGCGTAGCGTAACTGGTCCAGCCGCCCGCCGCCGGCCCGCCGGGGACGACAAAACTCGCGAGGATCACGACGATGCCGACCACGAACACCCAGAAGGAGAACATGTTAAGCTTGGGAAACGCCATGTCGCGGGTACCGATCATCAACGGAATTAAAAAATTGCCGAAGCAGCCGACCATGATCGGCATTACCACGAAAAAAATCATGATCGTCGCGTGCATGGTGAAAAGCGCGTTATAGGTCTGCGGCGGGATCACGCCGTCGTACATGTAGGGCTCAGGAATGAAGTTAAACCCCGGCACCGGTGTTTCCGGCCACGCCAACTGCCAGCGCACCAACATCGCGAGCAAACCGCCGATCAGAATCATGAACAGGCCGGCAAACAAAAACTGCCGGCCGATCATTTTATGGTCGAGAGAGAAAAGATACGTGCGCATGAAACCAAGCTCTTGGTGATGGCTATGCGCCGCTGCTGTGTCGCTCATCGCTCAAAGTCCTCCGTTAATGGGTCGGATCAAGTCGTCAAAGAGTCGGGGCGCCTACTGCGCTTGTGGGGCCAAATTCTCTTCAGCCCACTTCTTATAGTCTTCCGGCGTGTGGACGTGGAGCCAGCCCTTCATGCCGGAATGGCCGAAACCGCAAAGCTCGGCGCAGGGGATTTCGTATTTACCCGGCTTGGTGGCTTCGAACCAGAGCAAAATATTTCGGCCCGGCACCGCGTCCTGCTTAAGGCGCAGATTGGGCAGGAAAAAACTATGAATCACATCTTTCG
>Ga0153916_10001646_pt1 | contig 16177 bp, 13 predicted proteins | sample Opewatmetagenome_FD_109642 | JGI IMG/M metagenome (GOLD analysis project Ga0153916, IMG submission 109642) | Freshwater wetland microbial communities from Ohio, USA - Open water 3 Core 3 Depth 4 metaG | ecosystem: Environmental > Aquatic > Freshwater > Wetlands | place: USA: Ohio, Lake Erie...
CGGACAATCCACATGCGCATAATGCCGACCCTGGATCTTCTTCCCATCCACCTCCCGATCCACCGTCTCGTACTCAATATGCGCCACCGCTATCGTAATCCCGCGCTCCCGCTCCTCCGGAGCATTGTCGATACTGTCAAACGACCGATACGCCACGTTCGGATTCTGCTTCGATAAATGCAACGTCAACGCCGCCGTCAACGTCGTCTTCCCATGATCCACATGACCGATCGTCCCCACGTTCACATGCGGCTTCGTCCGCGCAAACTTAGCCTTCGCCATGATGACTTACCTCCGTTTTTCTCTCCTCCGACCGGAATCGAGGATTGACTCCGGCGGGTATAGAATCTTCGACAAAGACCCTGGATTCGCCCAAATCAGAAGTATCCTTCCAGGATGCGCTTGGACACTTCTTCAGGAACTTTGCTATAGTGGTCGAATTGCATCGTAAAGATCGCCCGACCCTGGGACAGTGACCTGAGGTCGGTCGCATAGCCAAACATTTCTTTCAATGGAGCCTCGACACGCAAGACACTCACAAGCTCGCCGCGTTCCAAATCGAGGATATGTCCGCGTCTGGAATTCAGGTCGCCCACGATGTCACCGACGTATTGTTCCGGAGTGACAACTTCGATTTTCATGACGGGTTCCAGGATGGCTGGGTCCGCTTGGGGCAGCGCGTTTCGGACTGCGGCGGCGCCTGCCATCTTGAAAGCCACATCGCTGGATTCGCCTGGATGGAATTCCCCGCCCACGAGAGTGACCAAAACTCCGGCGAGGGGGTATCCGGCGAGGGCGCCGAACCGCAGAGTTTCCATGACGCTGGATTCTATCGCCGGAAGCAACTGACGGGGGATGACTCCATTATCTACCGTGGAACGGAAGGAATTGCCGTTCCCATTGGGATTGGGCTGCAATTCCAGCGTGACTTTTCCGAATTGGAATTTGCCCCCAATCTGCTGGGAGAATTGTCCGTCGGCACGGACGGACTTTTGAATACTTTCTTTGTATGCTACCTGAGGGTTTCCAACATTGGCTTCCACCTTGAATTCGCGGAGCAAACGATCTACCAAGATGTCCAGGTGAAGCTCTCCCATCCCGGCGATGATGGTTTGCCCGGTTTCTTCGTTGGTGGAGACTTCAAAGGTGGGATCCTCTTCCGCCAGACGGCTCAAAGCCTCGCCGATGCGCTCTTGATCGGCTTTGGTCTTGGGCTCGATGGCGATCTGGATGACGGGATGAGGGAATTGCATCCGTTCCAGGAGGATTGGATGCCGATGGTCGGTCAGGGTATCGCCGGTTCTGGTGAATTTCAATCCGACCGCCGCGACGATATCGCCAGTGAAGATTTCGGGGATTTCCTCACGCTTATTCGCGGACATGACTAATAATTTGGACAATCGCTCTTTCTTGTCCAACGCGACATTGGTCACCGTCGATCCCAGTGTGGCGGTTCCGGAATAGACCCGCAGGTAGGTTAGTTTCCCGACGTAGGGATCGATGGCGACTTTGAATGCCAATGCGGTGAAAGGTTGCTGGTCGTCAGGAATTCGGGCTTCTTTCCTTTCATTGCGGGGATTGATCCCGATGATTCCTCCGACATCGACCGGTGACGGCAGATAGCGGACGACGCCGTCCAGTAGGGGTTGGACACCTTTGTTGCGCAGTGCAGCGCCACAGAAAATCGGCATACCCTTCAACTGCACGGTGGTCGCCCGAACGGCTCGATGGATCGCTTCTTCGGAAATACTCTTGCCCTCCAGGAACGCATCGAGGAGTTCGTCATCCGCTTCGGCGATGATTTCCAGCATCTTTTCCCGATAGTGGCGCGCCTGGTCCGTCAAATCATCCGGAATTTCTGCTTCTTCCCACTCAGCGCCAAGACTATCCTCTTTATAAAGAACGGTTTTCATTCGGATTAGGTCAATGAGTCCGGAAAACGACTCACCAGAACCAATCGGAATCATAACAGGGATGGGAACGGCGCTCAATCGCTCTCGAATCATGGTCAGGACGTGGTCATAATCTGCGCCTATCCGATCCATCTTATTGACAAAGCCGATGACTGGGACCTTGTACCGTTGCACCTGATGCCAGATGGTTTCGGTCTGAGGTTCCACTCCTCCCACTGCACAAAATACGACCACCGCTCCATCCAACACCCTGAGCGACCGCTCTACTTCCACCGTGAAATCAACATGCCCAGGAGTATCGATGATATTAATACGGTGGTTCATCCAGTGGCAAGAGATGGCAGCGGCGGTGATGGTGATACCGCGCTCCTTCTCCTGCTGCATCCAGTCCATGGCTGCGGCGCCGTGGTCCACCTCTCCGATCCGGTGGATGCGGTGCGTATAGTACAGGATCCGCTCGGTGGTCGTGGTCTTTCCCGCGTCGATATGGGCAAAGATCCCGATGTTGCGGATTTGTGGTAATGGATCCTTCCGAGCCATGGGAATGCAAGACCTAGTGTAAGTTCCACGCAGAGGCGGATAGCACCTCTGAGGGCTATGTTTATTGTGTAAAGAAGTTCTTTCACGTAACTATATCTGATCGAACCGACTTCAGACGGTTATAAGCACCGTCTTGAGACAGTGTGTCGAAGGACTACCAACGGAAATGGGCGAACGCCTTGTTCGCCTCCGCCATGCGGTGAGTGTCTTCTTTTTTCTTGATGGCGGCGCCCTCTCCATTGGCGGCAGCCATCATCTCCGCTGCCAACTTATCCGCCATGGTCTTTTCGCTTCGGGCTTTAGCGTACGAAATCAGCCACCGGATTGCCAGCGCTTCCCGCCGAGCGGAACGGACTTCCACCGGAACCTGATATGTCGAACCACCTACGCGGCGCGATTTCACTTCCAGCATGGGTTGGACGTTCTCCAACGCTTTTTTGAAGATACCCAGCCCTGGTTCTTTGGTCTTCTCCTCAATGATCTCCAGCGCATGGTACAGGATATTCTCGGCGATACTGCGCTTTCCTCGTCTCAGGATACAATTGATGAATTTAGTGACGAGGACGTCATGGTACTTGGGATCCGGCAGGATTTCCCGTTTGATCACTCGCTTCTTGCGTGGCATCTATCTATCCGTTAAGTCAATACGATTAAGAGGTTACAGGCAACTATTTCCTGGGTCGTTTGGTGCCGTATTTGGACCGACCCTGGTGACGACCATCGACGCCGCTGGCATCGAGCGTTCCCCGAATGATGTGGTACCGAACTCCCGGAAGGTCTTTGACGCGACCTCCTCGGATCAGCACGATGGAGTGTTCCTGGAGATTATGCCCTTCGCCCGGAATGTACGCCGTGACTTCAATGCCATTCGTCAATCGGACTCGAGCCACCTTTCGAAGCGCTGAATTGGGTTTCTTGGGAGTCGAAGTATAGACCCTGGTACAAACTCCTCGGCGCTGCGGACACCTGCCTAAAGCGGGTGCACTGACCTTCTTCGTGGCGATTTGGCGACCATGCCGAACCAACTGGTTGATTGTGGGCAAAATACCTCCAAAAACCGTTCAATTTACAGAATATTTGCGCAAAAGTCAAACATTATTTCATTTTTCTGCACCCGGACCTTGTGCCAAGACCGTGGCATCGACCACTTTTTTCTCTTCCTCCGGTATCTCTTCCCGTTCCGGAACTCGTTCAGGTTCGGGCTCCACCTCGATTTCCGGACCTTCGACCTCCAGGCGCTGGTACTTCGCCAAGCCGGTTCCAGCGGGGATTAGATGCCCCATGATCACGTTTTCCTTCAAGCCAACCAAGAAGTCGATTTTCTTCTCGACTGCGGCTTCCGTCAGCACCCGGGTGGTTTCCTGGAATGACGCAGCAGAGATGAAGCTCTCGGTGGACAGGGATGCCTGGGTGATCCCCAGAAGGAGTGGTTGATAGATTGCCGGTTTTGCCGGGCGGGCTTCCGCCTGCTTCTTTCCTTCCTTTTTCAGCTTTCGGTTCTGTCGATTGAACTCCCCACGTTCAATCAGATCACCCGCCGGGAAGCTGGAGTCGCCGGGGTCTTCCACGACCACCATGGTCAACATTTTCTTGTTCTCGTCCTGGAATCTCAGGATGTCCACCTGGTCTCCTTCCAGGTATTGGGTATCGCCGGGGTCTTCGATCCTCACCTTTTGAAGCATCTGCCGGACGATGACCTCGATATGCTTATCGTTGATCCTCACGCCCTGGAGGCGGTACACGTCCTGGATTTCGTTCACTAGGTATTCCTGGACTTTGCTGGCGCCCAAGATGGCAAGGATGTCTTGTGGGGCAACCGATCCTTCTGTCAGCCGCTCGCCGGCAGTGACTCGGTCATTGTCATGCACCAAGATGTGCTTACCGTATGGAATTTGGTACTTCTTCTCGGTTTTTCCGTCGGGGGACGTCACAATGACTTCGCGGATGCCGCGTTTCAAGGCGCCGAATTTCACCATACCATCGATTTCGCTGATGGTGGCAGGTTCTTTGGGTCTGCGAGCTTCGAACAGCTCGGTGACACGAGGCAGACCGCCGGTGATATCTTTGGTTCGGCTGGCTTCTTTGGGGATCTTCACCAAGGCATCGCCGGCGTTGACGAAATCTCCGTCATTCACCAGCAAATAGGCGCCGGTGGGTAGGATATAGTCGCCGATCCGTTCGCCCTTGTCATCGACCAAGTGTAAATGTGGATTAAGCTTACGACCTTTGGATTCGATGATGACTTTCTGCTTCTTGCCGGTGGCATCGTCCACCTCCTCGCTGTAGGAGGCGTCTTCCTTGATGTCCACGTACTTGACGATGCCGTCAGTGTAAGCCACGATGCTGTCGGAGTATGGGTCCCAGGTGAAGATGACTTGACCTTCCTTGACCCTTTCGCCGTCGGGGACATGGATTTGGGCGCCATAAGGGACTGTGAAACGGGATGTGATGCGATTGTTTTCGTCCAAGACTTTCACGACGCCATTGCGACGGACGTTGATTAAGATATTGTTTTTCTGGCGAATGACATCGATATTTTCGTATTCGATCTTTCCGTCGTATTTGGAGATAACCTGGGATTCAGCCGCGATGCGGTCTGCGGTTCCGCCGATATGGAAAGTCCGGAGGGTCAACTGCGTTCCGGGTTCTCCGATGGATTGTGCGGCAACGACGCCCACTGCCTCGCCGATATTCACCAGTTTTCCGGTGGTCAGGTTGATCCCGTAGCACAGGGAGCATACGCCCGAAGGCAGTTCGCAGGTCAAGACCGATCGTATCTTCACCTTGTCGATGCCGCTGTCTTTAATCTTCTGGGCTATCTCTTCGGTGATCACCTCAGCCTGATCGACAATAGTCTCGCCGGTAATGGGATCGATGACCGGTTCCGCGGTGGTTCGACCCAGGATACGTTCGTACAACTGCTCGGTGGCTTCCTCTCCCTCTTTGGAGGCTTCGATGGTGATTCCGCGAAGGCTTCTGCAATCATGCTCTCGGATGATTACGTCTTGAGCCACGTCCACCAGTCGGCGAGTCAGGTATCCGGCGTCGGCGGTCTTCAATGCAGTATCCGCCAGACCTTTGCGGGCACCGTGGGTGGAGATGAAGTACTCCAGCACCGACAATCCTTCCTTGAAGTTCGCCGTGATCGGGGATTCGATGATCTCGCCTTTCTGACCGGTCATGGTTTTTTGCGGCTTCGCCATGAGACCACGCATTCCGGCAAGCTGCTTGATCTGTTCGATGGAACCACGGGCGCCGGAATCCGCCATCATGTATACGGGATTGAACCCGTTCTGAGATTTCCGCATCTGGTTGAACATGACCTCTGCCACGTCGGTGGTGGTATGCGTCCAGATGTCGATAATCTGGTTGTATCTCTCCCCGTCGGTGATGATGCCGTCCTGGTAGATGTTCTGGACTTCCTCAACCCGCTTGGACGCTTTGTCCACCAGATCCTGCTTCTGATCGGGGATCAGGACGTCGTCCAGACTGACGCTCAGTCCGCCTCGGGTGGCTGTCGAAAAGCCCATCTCCTTCAACTGATCCAGGAAAATTGCGGTTTGGGCATTGCCGACCATCTTGTGGCAAATGAAGACGATTTCCTCGATACGCTTCTTGGTCAGCAGCTCATTGAAGAAGTGCGTCTTCCGCACGCCCTCAGGCAGAATTCGATGGAACAGAATTCGACCGGTGGTCGTCTCGACGATTTGGTCGTTCATGCGCACCAGGATTTGGGCGTGGAGTCCGATTTTCTTGTTATTGTACGCGATAATCACTTCATCGGCACTGGAAAACATTTTGCCTTCGCCCAAGTCTCCGGGTCTGCGCTTGGTCAGGTAGTAGATGCCCAACACCATATCCTGGCTGGGGACCGCGATGGGGCGACCGTGCGCAGGATGCAGGATATTCTGATTCGCCATCATGAGCAGACGGGCTTCCACTTGAGCCTCGTAGGAGAGAGGCACGTGCACCGCCATCTGGTCGCCGTCGAAGTCGGCATTGAAGGCTGCGCATACCAGTGGATGCAACCGGATCGCTTTGCCTTCGATCAGCAACGGCTGGAAGGCTTGAATTCCAAGCCGATGCAGCGTGGGGGCACGGTTCAGCAGCACGGGATGATTGTCGATAATCTCTTCCAGGATCGCCCACACTTCGTCGGTTTTCCGGTCCACCATGCGTTTAGCGGACTTCACAGTCTTGGTATATTCGCGCTCGATTAGCTTACGGATAATGAAAGGCTTGAAAAGCTCCACCGCCATGTCTTTGGGCAATCCGCATTCGTGCAGCTTCAATTCCGGTCCGACCACGATGACTGACCGTCCCGAATAGTCCACGCGTTTTCCGAGCAGATTCTGGCGGAAGCGCCCCTGCTTGCCTTTCAAATTATCGGACAAGGATTTCAGCGGTCGGTTGCCGTCGCTGCGGATCGCGACCGATTTCCTGCCGTTGTCGAACAGGCTGTCCACCGCCTCCTGCAGCATTCGCTTTTCGTTCCGCAGGATGACTTCGGGAGCTTTGATGTCAATCAGTCTTTTCAGCCGGTTATTGCGGATAATCACCCGTCGGTACAGATCGTTTAGGTCCGACGTTGCAAACCGTCCGCCTTCCAACGGGACCAGGGGGCGCAGATCGGGCGGGACTACAGGAATCACCGACATGACCATCCATTCCGGACGGTTAACCGGTCTGCCTTCATCCTCTTTGAAGGCTTCGATGATCCGCAGTTTCTTGATGGCGTCGTTTTTCCGCTGCAGGGACGTTTCGATCTTTATCTGGTGCCGCAGTTCCGCGGATAGTTTGTTGACGTTCAGTTGGGCGAGGAGATCATAGACCGCTTCGCCTCCGATTTTCGCTACGAATCGGTCAGGGTGGTTTTCCGGGAGTTTTTCCTTGTCGTCACCGACTTGCGAAAGGATCCTCAGGTATTCGTTTTCACTGATCAGATCGCGCTCTCGAAGTCCGGACGTTCCCGGATTGACCACCGCGTAGGTTTCGTAGTAGATGATCCGTTCCAAGTCGCGCACGGTCAGGCTCAACAGGTAGCCGATCTTGGAAGGCAGGCTGCGGAAATACCAGATATGCACGACCGGCACTGCCAGAGAGATATGTCCCATCCGCTTCCGCCGGACGTCTTTCTTGGTAATTTCCACTCCGCAACGGTCACAGACAATTCCTTTATACCGAATCCCCCGGTACTTTCCGCAATGGCATTCCCAGTCTTTCACCGGACCAAAGATCTTCTCGCAGAACAATCCGTCTTTCTCCGGCTTGTAGCTGCGATAGTTGATGGTCTCCGGTTTGGTCACCTCGCCATGGGACTTGGCTAAAATTGCGTCGGGAGACGCCAACTTAACCGAGATCCTGGTGAAGCTGCGCGTTTCGAAGTCTTCCATCAAATCTGACGCAGGCATGCAACCTCCTTGGCTGGCGTTTGTGTATTACCTCATCGGAGGTCAGACAATCTTGTTTGATTAAGACAGGCAAGAGCCAGTCACAAGCGTGACAAACGCCTGTCGGTCCCCCGCTTGCTCGGTTACTCCAGATGGACGTCCAATCCCAAGCCTTGCAGCTCGTGGATCAGGACGTTAAACGATTCCGGCACCCCCGGCACCGGCAGGTTTTCCCCCTTAACGATCGCTTCATAAGTTCGCGCCCGACCGTTCACATCATCGGACTTGACAGTCAAGATTTCCTGGAGGATATGAGCCGCGCCATACGCTTCCAAAGCCCACACTTCCATTTCGCCAAACCTCTGACCGCCAAATTGTGCCTTCCCGCCCAAAGGCTGCTGGGTGATCAGCGAATATGGTCCGATGGATCGGGCATGGATCTTGTCGTCCACCAGATGCGACAGCTTCATCATGTAGATGTAGCCGACTGTCACGGGCTGGTCAAAAGGCTCGCCGGTGCGCCCGTCGTACAGGACGGTTTTTCCGTTTAACGGCAAACCGGCTTTTTCCAGTTCCTTCTGGATATCTACCCCTTCGGCGCCGTCGAATACCGGTGTTGCATAGTGCACACCCAGCTTTTGTCCCGCCCATCCCAAAGTAGTTTCAAATATCTGCCCCAGGTTCATACGACTGGGCACGCCCAGAGGATTCAGGATGATGTCGATGGAAGTCCCGTCCGCCATGAAGGGCATGTCTTCCACCGGCACAATTTTTCCAACCACACCCTTATTCCCATGCCGACCAGCCATTTTGTCGCCGACGGACAATTTCCGCTTCTTGGCGACGTATACTTTAGCCAGTTGCACGATTCCAGACGGCAACTCATCGCCTACTTGAATCCGATGTTTCTCGTTGCGGAATTCCATGGTCAGATGGAAAAGGTGGTCATCGAAGCGGTCGAACACCATTTCCACCAGTTCGTTGGTCGCAGGGTCGTCCGTCCAATCGAACACTCGTTCCAGCTCTTCTGGATCGATACGGGCGAAGGACTGCTCGGTCACATGGTGGCCCTGGGGGATCAAAACCTGGTTGAAGTCCTTGTCACGGATTTCCCGACAGCGTTTGCCGGACAGGATTTTGCCCAACTTGTCCCGCAGACTGTCCTTTAGTGCGGCACAATCCTTGTAGTACTTTTCCTCAAGCTCTGTGATCGAGTCTTTGTCCGCGCGCTTGGTTTTGGCGTCTTTCTTCTTGCGAGAAAACAGCTTGGTGGAGATCACGATCCCGTTCATGCCGGTATGCGCCTTCAAAGAAGCGTCCTTCACATCGCCTGCCTTGTCACCAAAAATGGCTTTCAGCAGTTTGTCCTCAGGAGTCAGGTCGGTCTCGCCTTTAGGGGTAACCTTACCGACCAGGATGTCTCCGGGATTAACTTCGGCGCCGATACGTACAATCCCGTTTTCGTCCAGATCTTTGGTCGCATCTTCGGACACGTTCGGGATTTCGCGCGTCAACTCTTCTTCACCGCGCTTGGTTTCCCGGACCTGTAGCTCCTGTTCTTCGATGTGGATTGAGGTGAAGACATCTTCTTCGACGACTCGCTCGGACACGATAATGGAATCTTCGAAGTTGTAGCCATGCCAGGGCATGAACGCGACCAGCACATTGCGTCCCAATGCCAATTCCCCACGATCGGTGGCGCATCCGTCCGCCAGAACGTCTCCAATCTTGACCTTCTCGCCCACCCTGACCACCGGAATCTGGTTAATGCAGGTATCCTGATTGGTGCGGACGAATTTCGCCAGCTTGTAATGCGCGAATTCGGGGGGCAAATCTTCAACGGTCTTGCCTGGCGGCGGTTTCAATTGTTTGCGAATCACGATGTCATCTGCGGACACTCGCTCCACTGCGCCATTTTCAGCGGCGACGATCAACGTGCGGCTGTCCCGAGCGGCTTTGCTTTCCATGCCGGTGCCCACGATGGGAGCTTCGGGAAGCAACAGAGGCACCGCCTGGCGCTGCATATTGGACCCCATCAGAGCTCGGTTGGCGTCGTCGTGCTCCAGGAACGGAATCAGAGCCGCTGCCACCGACACAATCTGATTGGGAGAAACGTCCATGTAGTGGACATCGGAAGGATGCACGACCGGAAAATCACCCTTGATCCGAGCTTTCACGCGATCCTTGACGAATTCGCCTTTCTCATTCAGGGGTGCGTTCGCCTGGGCAATGACGTAACGGTCTTCGTCATCCGCGGACAGAAATTCGATTTGCTTGGTTGCCTTGCCGCCTTTCACTTTGCGATAAGGCGTCTCCACAAATCCCAGAACGTTGATCTTGGCATACGTGCACAACGAAGAAATCAAGCCGATATTGGGACCTTCGGGGGTTTCGATGGGACATAGCCGCCCGTAATGGGTGTAGTGCACGTCTCGGACTTCGAATCCGGCGCGTTCCCTGGTCAGACCGCCAGGTCCCAATGCCGACAACCGGCGCTTGTGCGTCAGCTCCGTCAGGGGATTCACCTGATCCATGAATTGGCTGAGTTGGTTGGTGCCGAAGAAGGTGTTGATCACAGATGTAATGGTACGGACATTCACCAGGTCTTGCGGCGTCAACTGTTCCGTGTCGCGCAGGTTCATCCGTTCCTTGATGGTGCGAGCCATGCGGGTCAATGCCACGCTGAATTGATTTGCCAACTGCTCGCCGACGGTTCGAATTCGACGATTGCCAAGGTGATCGATGTCGTCCGTGGTCTCTTTTCCGCCCCGCAGATTTAGCACATACTTGATGATCTCGATGATATCAGGATGGGTCAGGACAGTGGTCTGCGGATCCACGTCCACGCTAAGCTTATTGTTGATCCGGTAACGACCGACGGCGCCCAAATCGTATCGCTTTTCGTCAAAGAACAGCCGGATCAAGAACTTATGAGCGGTTTCCACATCCGGTGGTTCGCCGTTTCGTAGCTCGCGATAGATGATCTCCAATGCATCGTCACGGCTGGTGGATTTGTCCCGCCTCAGGGTGTTTATCAACACCTCATAGGACATGTCTTTCTTGCGAATTTTCAGAAGTGGGACTCTTCGTACCTTCAATGATTTCAGCGTTTTATAGGTAGGGGCGCTGAATTCGCTGTTCTTGGCGACCAGGACTTCGCCGGTTTCTGGATGGACGAAATCGTCCAAGATGATGCGACCGAAGAATTTCTTGATATCTTTCTTCGACATCGCCACGTCTTCGACGTAGTCGAACAGGCGAAGGATGTCGGAATCGGTGGAGTATCCCAACGCACGAATCAAGGTCGTGACAGGGAATTTCTTCCGACGATCGATATACACATAAAGCATATCGTTGACGTCAGTCGTAAATTCCACCCACGATCCCCGGAACGGGATGATGCGAGCCGAGAAAATCTTCTTCCCGTTGGGGTGCACAGACTCACTGAAAAACACCCCCGGCGAACGATGGAGCTGGCTGACGATCACACGTTCCGCACCGTTAATGATGAAGGTGCCCGCTCTCGTCATCAGGGGGAGATTGCCAAGATACACGTCGGTTTCGATGGTGTTGTCGAAACCGTCGGATCCGGAATCTTCCCGGCTGGATAACCTGAGCTTCGCTTTCAAGGCGGAACTGAAGGTCACCCCGCGTTCCCGGCATTCTTCTTCACCGTATTTCGGGGGTTCTATATGATATTCCACGAATTCAAGAATGTGCTCCTCCCGATTGTCGATAATGGGGAACACATTGATGAAGACCGAATGCAATCCCCTTCGTTCCCGCTTTTCGGGCGGGACATTCTTCTGCAAGAACTCCTCGAAGGACTGCAATTGAATATCCAGCAAATCGGGGATCTCCAACACCGAGGAGATTTTCGAGAAGGAGATCCGTCGAATGGACTTTTCGTCTTTCAAGCCAGCCTCCGTTAAAAACCCAATGGCTTGTAATTACTGATCCTATCGTTCATGATTTTTGTCCCCGCCTGGTGCAGACAACCCGACAACTGAGTATCGGGTGTCCACGATGATCGAGGTCATCCGGCGATTGCCGGACCGCCTGACCATGAAAAGAATCGCAGGGCAGACCGAAAGTCCGTCCTTGCATCGGATCAGATGCTACTTCAACTCGACCTGTGCGCCCACTTCCTCCAGAGCCGCTTTGATTTTTTCAGCTTCTTCCTTCGGCACCCCTTCCTTTACCGGTTTGGGAGCTCCGTCCACCAATTCTTTAGCTTCTTTGAGCCCGAGGCTGGTGAGGGAACGAACGACCTTGATGACCTGGATCTTCTTGTCGCCCACGACCGACAGGATCACGTCGAATTCAGTTTTCTCTTCAGCAGCGGGTGCTTCAGCGGCGGCGCCAGCCGCGATACCGGCTCCAAAAGCCATCATCGGGGCAGCGGCAGTGACGCCCCATTTCTCCTCAAGGGCTTTCTTCAATGCCACGAGTTCCGAAACCTTCAGGTTCGATAAGGTTTCAATAATCTGTTCCACGAATTCCTCCAAAGCGATTCTATGTGACTTACTTCAGATTTACCTACTTATTTTTCTTCTTGTTGTCTTTTCTGGATATAGGCATCCAACACTGCCAGGAAATCCCGCAGGACCCCGGAGAATGCGCTCACCAATCCACTCATCGGAGCCGACAGCATGCCCAACACCTGGCTGCGGATTTCGGATTTGCTGGGAAAGTCCTTGGTACTCTCGGCGGCTTTGCCGGTCAACACTTCCCCGTCAAAGAAGCAGCTTCTGATGGTGGGTTTTTCGTTTTCCTTGGCGAATTGCGCGATGATCTTGGCAGGGACAGCCGGATCGTCATAGCCGATCGCGATGGCATTCTGACCATCGACATGGCTCAGCAAGCCTTCGAATCCTCCTTCTTTCAGAGCAACACGACTCAGAGTATTCTTGATGACCATATATTCAACATGGGCTTCGCGAAATCGTTTCCGAAGCTCACTCATCTGCTCGACTGTCAATCCGGAGAAATCGGTAAGATATATTCCCTGCGCATTCGCCAGCTTGTCCTTCAATCTTGCCACTTGCTCCAGGTTTCGAGCGGATGGCTTAGTTTCTCGCATGATGACCTCAGAATATTCACCCGTCTGCGGCGGGGGAGCTTATCAACCCTTCAACAGCGTGAGCAAATCCGACCTATCAACCTTCACGCCCGGACCCATGGTACTGGATATCGTGATCCCGCGAATGTATTGCCCCTTGGCGGCTGGAGGTTTCATTCGGACCACGGTGCGCATGAATTCCTCGATGTTTTCCTGGAGTTTGGGCGCATCAAAGGATGATTTCCCTACTGCCAGGTGGAGGATGCCATATTTGTCCACTCGGAACTCGACGCGCCCCGCCTTGACTTCCTTCACAGCTTGAGCTAGATTGAACGTGACGGTTCCCGCTTTAGGATTGGGCATCAGTCCTTTAGGACCCAATATCTTACCCAGCTTTCCGACCTCGGACATGACGTCGGGGGTTGCCATGATGACGTCGATGTCGGACCAGCCGGATTTCAGCTTTTCCACATACTCTTCGAGTCCCACATAATCGGCGCCGGCTTTCTTTGCCTCGTCCTCACGGTCCGGTTTGCACAACGCAAGCACCCGGATGCTCTTGCCCTGCCCATTGGGAAGTACTACCGTCCCGCGAATCATCTGGTCGGCTCGTTTGGGATCGACGCTCAGATTCACAGCGATATCGACCGATTCGTCGAATTTGGCGTTGGCATTTTCTTTGACAATCTTGATCGCCTCCGGCAAAGGATATTCCCTGAATCGATCCACCTTTTCAAAGGCAGCCAGATATCGTTTACTGCTCTTCATGTATTGTCCTGGAATTGTAGCTGACTGTTGAGATTAATCTTGAACGGTGATGCCCATGCTACGGGCGGTGCCTTCGATCATCCGCATCGCGGCTTCAATGGTGGACGCATTCAAATCCGGCATCTTCAATTCCGCGATTTTTCGAATCTCATCCCGATTGACCATCGCGACTTTCTGACGATTCGGCTCGGGCGAGCCCTTCTCCAATTTGGCAGCTTTCCGAAGCAGCACGGCAGCGGGTGGAGTCTTGGTGATGAAGCTGAAACTGCGATCGGCATACACCGTGATCACCACCGGAATAATCAGGCCCTGCTTGTCCTGGGTTCGGGCGTTGAACGCTTTGCAGAATTCCATGATGTTGACGCCCTTTTGACCCAGGGCGGGTCCGACCGGAGGACTGGGATTCGCCTGTCCCGCGGAAATCTGCAGCTTGATGTACCCCTCAATCTTCTTTGCCATTGCTCTTTATCCTGGTTCGAGTATGTCTGACAATTGACTACAACCTATGTCACCGAATCACGAACTCAACTCAGTGGTCACCTGAAGGAAGTCGAGTTCCACCGGGGTTGACCGCCCGAAGATCGAGACCATCACTTTCAACTTCTTCTTTTCCATATTGATCTCGCGAATAATACCGGTGAAGTCCTTGAAAGGACCGTCGATCACCTTGACGGTGTCATCTACTTGAAACGGCACTTCCACCGAAGTGGTTTCCCGGACTTCATTGACACGTCCCAGAATTCGGTCCACTTCATAGGCTTGGAGCGCCTGGGGCTTGTTCTTGGGACCCACGAAGTTGATGACATTCGGAGTGTTCAAGATCAGGTGCTGAGTTTCCTTGGTTAGCACCATTTCGATCAACATATAGCCCGGAAAGAAGACCCGGCTTTTGGTTTTCTTCTTTCCGTACTTCATCTCGATCACTTCCTCGGAAGGGATCAAAACCTGCGCAATCAAATGCTGCAAACCCAGGCGTTCGATCTCTTCCTCCAGAAAGGATTTGATCTTCTTTTCCATACCGGTGAACACGTGCACGACGAACCACTGGGGTCCGGCGGTCGTGTCCTGGGTGATCTCTGGTTTTGGTTTAGCGCCCATAAGGGGATACGTGATTCCTGTTTCAATGTTTTCAGATATGAACGTCAGTCAAACGCTGTTCCACGGAATTTGTTGCCGAGAGATGGCACGGACCGGTTGATCTAAAGGATTATTTTGATTAGTCTGGACAGGGAAATATCAGCTCCGAATACAAAAACCGCCAAGATACCAGAGAGTACCAGCACGATCACAGTGGATTCCCATAATTCGGCACGGGTGGGCCAGGTGACCTTCGACATTTCCTGACGCACGTCTTTCAAATAACCAATGGCTTTTTTGAACATGTGGAAGTATTCCTCCGGTCAGAGAATCCTGCAGGCCTGGAGGGACTCGAACCCCCAACCACCGGTTTTGGAGACCGGTGCTCTAGCCAGTTGAGCTACAGACCTGTCGAACCGATTCGGCTCTATCTGGTTTCCTTATGTACCGTGTGCTGGTTGCAGTACGGGCAGTACTTCTTGACTTCCAGCCGGGACGGCTGTTTCTTCTTGTTCTTGGTCGTCGTATAATTACGACGTTTGCACTCCCCGCAGGCAAGGATTATGATGTCTCTCATAGGTGAACTCAAAAAGCGAGTGTAAATAGACCTGGCTTACCATGATAGATCAAGATCCCTTGTGAAAGAAGATCGCGACCGATCAGACAACCTATCCTCTGTCCCGCAAGTTTCACTCCCACTAAGGGTATTGCAGGAATCATTACATTCATGGAAGTGAATCTCATCCCAGCATCGTACGTGGGTGCACTCATCTGCTCCTCTGCTCCCACGCCAGATATTAGAACCACTCCCCGCTGAACCAACCTGGCAGCATTTGCCAGTTCTGGGCTAATGCAAGAAATAGATGCTCCAGTATCGATCAATGCCACTGTCTCCACTGCCTTGGGAATGGGCGATCCCATCTGCTGCAACTTCTGGAGTTGCGGGAAAGAAACACTGATTTGGACGTCGAGCAACAATCCGAGTTGTTTTATCGCCGTAGGGTCTGTCTGGTGAGTAATCGTCGGCATCAAGCGATACCGTGGAAGAACTGCACCGGGACATCATATTGGGTCACTTCCTTGATGAGAAATTCCCTGGATCCATACTTGTCCAGCCCCACCTGCAGTGCATCTTGATAGGTGTCGAAGACCCCACCGAATTCTTCACCCAAGAATACTGCCCATTTACCAAGGCTGTTTTTCACAAGCTCCGACCTTCGAGCTTCGAAGGCTCTTAGTTCCACGGCGAAAGCGTTCATCGATTCCTCACAAGAAAGGCACTATGGAACTGTCACTCAAGAATCTTGGTTACGACGCCGGCTCCGACGGTGCGACCGCCTTCCCGGATCGCAAACCGCAGCTGCTCCTCGATCGCCACCGGCGTGATCAACTCCACGTTCATCCGGATGTTGTCCCCCGGCATCACC
>Ga0153916_10001647_pt1 | contig 16175 bp, 12 predicted proteins | sample Opewatmetagenome_FD_109642 | JGI IMG/M metagenome (GOLD analysis project Ga0153916, IMG submission 109642) | Freshwater wetland microbial communities from Ohio, USA - Open water 3 Core 3 Depth 4 metaG | ecosystem: Environmental > Aquatic > Freshwater > Wetlands | place: USA: Ohio, Lake Erie...
CAGTCACAAAAGTAAAGGTCAACTTGCCGGTCTGCTTTGGCAGCCTTTTCGGAGCCTCATCTGTAAGAACGAATATCGGCACTTGATACTCGTAATTACCCGCATACAAGTCCGGGTCTTTTGCCATTGCAAACGCATTCCGCCCCATTACCACCGCGCCGGTATTTTGTATGGTCTCCCTCAAGGGCACGGTATCTCGCAGTGTCTCGAGATCAGGGTACAGCGCGTCCACGCTGCCACCACGATCGTTGATAAACCCATCCAGTGACATTGTCATTCCTAAGATGACTTTTGCCATGTTACTTTCCCTTCTTTCGGCGTGGTTTCATGTGAAGCCGTGGACGCCTAACGATTAATATACAGCATGCATTGTTTGATGCAAGTTGGCCTTTGTTTACGTTGTCGCGTGACAGATCGCCGGTTTAGAGATCCCCGATTTTCTTAAAGCCTCTGAGATGATTTCGGCACCCCCAGGAAGGATATTATGGCCGTCGAATATGCGACTTGCACTTTAATTTGCATAATCTTAAGATAATGCTGCGATCTCGCGGGGATATGGGTTGGAATCACATTATATACGACATGAATGAAGGGAGAGTTGTATCAAATAGAGCATGCCGTATATTAATAGTTAGGCACGAGTCGAGACAAAGAGAGTTTCATACAAGGTGATAAAGGTCATCACAAATTAAGGGATGCAGAACAATGAAATCAAGAAAAAAAAATACAGCTAAACGTATAAGATTGACAATGATTTTCTTCCTTGTGGTTTGCCTTGCGACAACTATAAGCGCGATCGCAAGAAAATCAGGCTACTCCTTTCCAGGTTTACAGAACTTGATGATATTAATGATGCTTATAGTATTGGGTTGGTTCGGGTGGTTATCAGTGAGAAGCTGTGATTCCAGTCTAGCACAGAACATTTTGCTGGGCGTTATGCTTTCTTTTGGGTCAAATTGGTCTTTACCATTATTCCATAAAGGCAGGGAAATCCTCCAATTGATGATTGCTAATTCAGCAATCTTTGCTTTTGTAGCATTTCTGGGTGGGTGTTTCGCTGTCCTGTTTCATAAGGTCATTGAGGCAAAAAAACGAAATAATGATTATAAGAAATAAAGGAGTATCTCAATGAGAAAAAGGGAGGTCAAAATGAAAAAAACATTTGGAATGGGCCTGATCATTCTTGTGCTTTCACTGGCAATAATCTTCCTATTTCGTCCGAAGTCCGTAGAAGCTACGGTCGCCGTTGTCAGGCTGGGTCCGGAGGACATAAAAGAGGTTATCTACAAAGTGAACATAAAGACGGTTACCGTAGAGCTGCAAAGAGAAATTAGTGGCGTTTCAAAGCTAGCTTTCGTCGATTACAACAAGCTTGAAGCTCTCAAACTCATTGAACTGCTTACAAGCCAGAGAGTGTTAGTAGCGAGTGTCGATCCGGATAGAGGTTATGTGTTTGACTTCGGCTTTATGCGCAGAGCAGAATAAAATACTGATGTTAGGCGAATTCTATTTTCGCGCATAAAGCGTTTGACATCATCGTAGCTTTGCATATTGAAATAGATAATAATTTCCTTTTTGGCTGCGCTGGCCGATTTCTCTTGATCCTAACCTATCCGGAAAAGAAAAGGACGAATTCTATTGAACACGGAGGGGTGAAAAAGATATAATTTTTGCCCAGCTTCCTGGGAATAGTCATGAAACTCATCATCCAGATCCCCTGTTACAACGAAGAAAAGAACCTGCCGGCGACTTTTCAAGACCTGCCCAGAAAAATCGACGGGATCGACAAGATCGAGACCCTGGTCATCGACGACGGAAGCCAAGATGAGACAGCCGCAACCGCGCGCCGCCTTGGGGTCGATCATGTTCTTAGTCTGAAAAGCCATAAAGGCCTGGCCAGTGCCTTCTCAGAAGGCATCGACAGGAGTCTGCAATTGGCGGCAGATATCATCGTGAACACGGACGCAGACAATCAGTACGCTGGCGACGACATCCCGAAGTTGGTCAGGCCGATTCTCGATGGGAAAGCCGACTTCGTCGTGGGAATCAGGCAAGTCGATCGCATCCCCCATTTTTCCTGGGTAAAAAAAAGACTGATTCGATGGGGAAGCTCGGTCATCAGAATCTTGTCAGGTACAGAGATTGAAGATGCGGTGAGCGGCTTTCGGGCATTTTCTAAGGAGGCCGCCCTCCGGATGAACATCCTGACGAATTATTCCTACACCATCGAGAACCTTGTGCAGCTGGGAAACCAGAGGCTCAAGATCGTTTCTGTTCCCGTTCGCACTAATCCGAAGGCCAGAGAATCCCGCTTGATCAAGAATGTCCCTCACTTTTTGGGTCAGCAGCTGGCTACGATTCTGAGAGTCTACGCGACATACAAAGCCTTGAAAGTTTTCGTTACTCTCGGTTTGATCATCATCCTTCCCGGCCTGATGGGTTTCCTGAGGTTTCTCTATTTTTATCTGACCGGCCGAGGCCAGGGGCATATCCAATCCCTGATCTTTTCGACGGCTCTGCTTCTCCTGGGTTTCCTCGTCCTGGTTTTTGGGGTGATCGCTGATCTTATTGGGAACAACAGGAAGCTCATCGAAAAGGCCCTCTACAGAATAAAAAAACTGGAGCTGGACAAGACCGAAAGAACAGAGGATGAAGATTGATATCGTCGGGCCTTCTTACCCTTTCCGGGGAGGCATAAGCTATTACACGACTCTTCTTTATAGGCATCTGAAGGCGAAGCACCGAGTCAAATTCTATTGTTTTCGGAGGCAGTACCCCCGCTTTCTCTTTCCGGGAAAAACCGACAGAGACCCGAGCCTTTTCCATTTGAAACAGGTGGATTCCCGGCCGATCTTGGATGCCCTGGATCCAGTGACTTGGGCGCGGGTGGCAAGGCACATGATCAAGGACAGGCCTGAGCTTGCAATTTTTCCTTGGTGGGTTGTGTATTGGGCTCCGCAGTACCTGACGATCATTTTTCTCCTCAAGATCTTTTCAGACATCAGGGTCTTATTTATCTGTCACAACGTGGCCGAGCATGAGACGAATATCTTGAAATCGGCTCTCTCGAGATTCGTGCTTTCTCTGGGCGACTGCTTTATCGTCCATTCACCTCAAGAGAAGGAAAATCTGGCCGCGCTCATCGGGCAAAAAAACATTGCCGTCTCCTACCACCCGACCTATGATGTTTTTAACACAGTGATGATCCCTCAGGCCACGGCCCGAGAAATGCTGGGAATTTCGGAGGACAAAGTCATCCTGTTTTTTGGTTTTGTGCGCAAATACAAGGGGCTCAGCGACTTGATCTTAGCCCTGCCCTTTCTCCTGGCTAAAATCCACTTCCGGCTGCTGATTGTTGGCGAGTTTTGGGAAGATAAAAAACGCTATCTTGAACTCATCGAAAAGCTCGGAATCGCGAAACAGGTGACCATTATTGATCGCTACGTCCCGAATGAAGACCTTCCCATCTATTTCCATGCCTCTGATATTGTCGTGCTGCCTTACACGTCTGTCACAGGAAGTGGCCTCCTCCAGCTGGCCCTGGGATTCGGCAAGCCGGTTGTGACGACGAAAATCGGGGATTTTCCCAGAATCGTTCTTGACAAGAGGACGGGATTTCTTGTGGCTCCGCGAAGCCCCCGCGAAATAGCAGCGGCCGTCGCGGATTTTTATGAAAGCTACGATGCGGAGACGATGAGTGTCCAAATCAGGGAAGAAAACGCGCGGTTCTCCTGGGAAGCTCTGGTCAGGGTCATAGAAAGACTTTCTTTATGAATATCAGCCCTCAGAATCGCGATCCCAACAACTCAGATCCTATCTAGAAGCCGCTAGAACATGGGAAAAGATACTCTTTATATCATCCTGGCCCAGATATTTTTCATCGCCTCGGGCTATGCCGTGCACATCGGAATGGGGAGGATCCTCGGTCCCGAACGATACGGCGAATTCGGTGTCATCATGTCGCTGCTCGCCGTGTTGGAGGTATTCCTGGTCAGAGGCATGCGCGACACGGTGACCAAATACACGGCCGAATTCCCGGAAAAAACCCCCGCCATTAAGCGGCAGGCTCTCAAAATTGAGGCCATTTTCGGTGGGATTCTTTTTCTCTTATTCTTTGTGTCAGCCAAGCCCGTCGCTCTCGCCTTCCATGACCTCAACCTGGCCACCTCGCTTCGGACCTCAGCTTTCATCATCCCCCTTATCGCCATCTATTCAGTTTACATCGGCACCTTGAGCGGCCAAAGGATGTTCGGGAAACGGGCGATTTCCATGAATGTCCAGTCTTTGGGTAAGGTTGCCGCTGTCTATTTTTTTACCCTCCTGGGCTTTGGGCTCCAGGGTGCCATAGGGGGGTATATCGTGTCCTATGTCCTGGCCCTCATAGCGGCCCTTTATCTTTCGAGAGATGCGCTAAAAGAGGACGGGGTTTTTTCCGCGCGCCAACTCATCTCCTTTGCGCTTCCGATTGTTATCTTTTCGGGCGCGCTCTCTCTTCTCATGAACCTGGACATTTTCTTCGTCAAAATCCTGATCAAGGAAGGCCAGGCAGCCGGGTTCTACACCTCGGCTCTTGCCCTGACCAGGGCACCCTATCTGGTCTTTTATGCCTTTACCATCACCCTCCTCCCCATCATATCGCAATTGACTTCCACGAATCAGCTCCAAGAAGCCTCGCGCTACATCAACCTATCTTTGCGGCTCCTTCTGATTCTTCTTGCCCCCCTGGTTTTTTTCACAAGTGGTTTAGCGGGTCCCATCATCCGTTTGATCTATTCTTCACGATACCTTCCTGCGGCGCGGCCTCTCACTATCCTGATTTTCGGCGTGATGTTTCTCAGTCTTTTATCGGTACTGGCCGCCGTCATCACAGGAATCGGCAAGCCAAAGATCTCCATGGCTCTGGCCCTGGCTCTGCTGCCGCTTGATTTTTTGCTCAATCTCTTCCTGATTCCTCGATTCGGCCTGAGCGGTGCTGCGGCCGCAACAACCCTCACCTGTCTGGCTGGATTCATCGTCAGCGCATTTTTCGTCCAAAAGAAATTCGGCCGCTTGATGAGAGGGAATTCACTCCTAAAAATCCTGCTGAGCTCTTTCCTTCTGTATGTCGTGACGCGGCTCTGGCCGGTTTCGGGATGGACTCTGGTTCCCTATGGTCTGGGGCTCTTCACGAGCTATGTCGTCCTCTTGACCCTGTTCAAGGAAATCCGAAGAGAAGACCTTAACCTGTTCAGGAATCTCTGGGTCAGTCTGGCCAAAAGGAGCCCCTGAGAGCGCCGTCGAAACGCTTCTCTGGACAATTTTGTTTCTCTTTGTTAATTTGCCTGGGGGAGAAGAGCACAAAGGAAAGGCTGAGTGGCAAAGATTCAAAATTTGACGATTCTCTTCGCCCTCGAAATCGCGGCCGTCTCCTCTTTCATTTGGCGCGAGCTCGCGCTTGGACCCTGGGGCGTTTCCAAAAGGCCGTTGAGTTTTTCGCTTCTTATCTTGGCGGGGCTCCTCGTCGTCCTGGGAATCATTCTCTCCGCAATCCTGAGGGTCTATGTTGCCTACCTGGCTTCCCGGACAAAAGGGGAAGCGCTCGAACTCAAAAAAGCTGTCCTCTTGACTTTCTCTCCTTCTCTTCTGCTCCCCCTGATCTTTCTTCAAGAGTTCATCTATCTCAATGATATCGACCTGGACCTGCTCGTTGCTTCCTGCCTCGCGTGTGTTTACCTCCAGGTTGTTTTATTGGCACGACTGAAAAGAGCTCATCCTGAGGCCATCCTTGTCGGCAAGATCTGGAACGGTCTGACCCTCAAAGGGCTGGATACTAGGCGGCTGTCGCGACGGCTCTTTTTTATAACCTTAGCGGTGTATGTGCTCTACCTCTCCGGTCGTGTTGTGCCCGCCCAGCCATTTAGCGGCGATGAACCGCATTATCTCCTCGTGACCAAGAGTCTTGTTTCCGACGGTGATATCAATCTTTACAATAACTATCAGAACAAAGATTATCTCAGGTTTTATCCGGGGGAGCTAGACTCCCATGCCTACCCCGGGAAAAAAGGCGAGCGCTATCTCTATTCTAAGCATTTTCCGGCTCTACCGGCCCTGCTGGTGCCCTCTTATTTTCTGGGCGCAAAACTCGGAAGGCTCGTCTTTGGAAGCCCGGGAATGGCCAGCAAGGAAAGGGACATCCTCGTCTTCTTTTCCCGTCTCCCCCTCTGTTTCCTCACGGCCTTTCTGAGCGCAGGCTTTTTTCTCTTCGTCTGCGGGATCGCTAAAAATAGATCCGTCGCCACCCTATCCTGGTTTGTCTTCAGCTTCACCTCTCCCGTTCTCTTCTTTTCCCACCTCCTCTATCCTGAAATTCCTGTGGCCTTAATCCTCTTGCTGATTGCCTACCAGATCGTTCAGAAGAAGAACCTCTCGGCTCGGAGCCTTTTTGGCGCCGGAGCAGGCCTCGGTCTTTTGCCCTGGTTCGGCCTCAAGTACATCCCCCTGGCTGTGGTGGTTTTCTTGGGAATCCTCTTTCTTTTTTTTAAGTCAGCGGAGAAAGATCAAAAAAAAGGATTCGCCTTCCTCGCCCCCATCGCCGTCTCCGCCGGGCTTTTTGTAATATCCCTCTTGTCCATGTACGGCACGATCTCAGCTCAAACGGTCTACAAAGGGACCGCAGCGGCCGAGAAATTTCCTTTGTCCTCGTTCATTGTTGCCGATTTTCTCACTTTTTTCAGGCGGCTTCTGGGGTTATTTTTCGATCAGCGAGCGGGATTATTTGTTTATGCGCCAGTGTACGTCCTCTGCCTCGCCGGCGTCTTTTTACTCGCCAAGAGGATCAAAGAAGAAACGCTCCTCCTGGGCGGCTTCGCCCTTGTATTCTGGGTCTTTTGTTCATTGACCGAGTACTGGGGCGGGTATTGTCCGCCGGGCAGGCCTCTGCTTCCTGTTTCGTGGATCCTGGCCCTGTTTGCGGCCGGGGCATTCGCATTTGGACAGAGCAAGTTCTTCCTGACCGTTCGCAACACTCTGATTCTCCTGAGCTTTCTCCTGGTCTTTGTTTTCGTCCGGAATCCCCGACTTCTCTACCATGATAGCCTCTCCAGCCTCGCCTATAACAGCCATCGTGAGATCTTCAGCAATCTTCTCACCCGCTATAGCAATATTTTCATCGCTTGGAGAAAGCTTGTCCCCTCATTGTCCAGTCCCTTTCGCGAAGACATCAATTGGACACCTCTCGTTGTCTGGCTTCCTCTAGTCGTGGGGATATCCGCTCTTCTCTTGAAACGGTACAAGCCAGAGCCTCGTGAATCACGTCTTCTCTCTCTGCGGGTCCACATTGCCTTGGCCATCGTGATTTCCGTCTTTTTGATCGCCAACGCCTTCTTTAATATCCGGCTTGAAAACAGATGTGTCTTTGAGGGCAAAGACTATGAGGTTTTTTTTCAGGATGAAAACACGTACGGCCAAGAGTTGGGGGGATTTTGGGTCAAAGGAAAAAGAAATACGGCTCTGATCCTAAGAACGGCGAAGCCGGCTTCGGCGATCCACCTTGATCTTTCTTGCCCGGCCGAGGGAAAAACCACGATCCGGCTCTCCGGCCGCACAGAACAGGCTGAAAGGAACTCCCGGGCAGGCTTCGAACAGAAAATATCTTTCTTATCTCCACGGGGATTTCGCTGGGGGGGAAGCTTTCTCTATCGGCTCCGGATTGAGGAGAGCAGCGGATTTTATCCTTTTAGAAGAGACAGAAACAGCCAAGACAATCGGTTTTTGGGCGTTTATGTCAAAATCGACGCGAGCTTCCTTCCTCGATAATGCCGCTGGCGTCCGAATTCCTCCGGGGTCCAGCTAAGAGGCCGCGTGCGGCTCCCCAACACCAGGCCAATTTTTGGATGTAGACCAGAGGCGCGGTCCAAAAGTATTTGGCCAGGCCCGGATTTTTTCCATAGATCTTAAGAGTGACACTCAGGGCGATGATCGGAGCGGCCCCGAGAACGAGGTTTGGCGAGCGGAGTACAAACGGCGTTTTCAAAAGCGATCGGTATTTGTTCCGCAGGAGGATCGTTTCCGTGGCATGCTCGGCTGAATATTTAAGTATAGCCGCCAGGCTTGTGCGGTCAGGGTCGTGAAGAATGACGGCCCGGGGAGCGAAATGAACCCGGTACCCTCGAGATCTGGCCCGGAGCATAAACTCCGCGTCCGGGACCTTGCTCCTCTCATCAAAGCCACCAAGCTCGTCCAGGACGGCACGTCGGATGCCCATGTTGGCCCCGGCGATGGACCGGATTTCGCCCGCCCTTCGAGAATTTAGGAAGGGATGAAACTGGGAGATGTTGTGACAGAATTTGATGGTATCAGACACCGGACTTGTGATCGCTCCCGCCACGATGGATTCGTGTTCGAGTGAAGCCGTCAAACACTCCACCCAATCTTCCTGAGCGACGCAGTCATCATCGATAAACAGCAGAGCATCCCCCTTAGCCTCTCGGATTCCCATATTCGCTGCGGCGGCGAGGCCCAGGTTCTTTGTCAGGGAGAAACAAGTCATATTAAGGAGATCGTGCCTCATCCCTTCACAAAGCCTAGGCGTCTGGTCGGTGGAACCGTCATCGATCACGATAATCTCATACCCCTCCGGTTTCGCGGTCTGTCTGGCGAGAGAATGAAGAGCCCGCTCGAGCAGACGGCTCCGATTGTATGTGCAGATGATCACGCTGGTCCGCATCGAAAAACCGATTTCGCCGGAAAGCCAGGCGTTTCCTAAATTTTTATTCCCTCGAACAAAAAGTAGATCTTGCCCGCTCGGTTCGCGAGAAAAGGACTGACGCGAAAATTCTCAAAATGTTGGGCATACCTCTCGGCGACTTCGCCGGCGCTTTTGAAGTGCCTGACATGAGAGCGCCAGGGAAAGTTCGGGACAATCCCGTAGAATCTCGCGCCCCGCCTGATGCGCCGGACGACCTCCAGATCCGACTGGATATGATCCAGGAATTCTGCGCAGACCACTGCGTCATAAGGGAAGGTTTCAAAAAGGTCGGTCGAGAGCGCGTCGGCGACAACGAACCTGAAGTCCGGACAACCCGCTCTCGCCCAATCGACGCGTTTTGGACTGAAGTCAACCCCGCAATAATTTCTGATCCCTCTGTCCCGGAGCAACCCGGCGAATTGACCTGAGCCGCACCCCACGTCAAGGACTGACTGAACCTCGTCCCGGTCCATCAGGTAGCCAATGATTGACCATAAGAAATAGTGTTCTGATTCTGTATAGTGCTTGTGCGTTTCCACGGTCCGTGAGAAGGCTCGGTCGTACCAATCGGCGTCGCGCTCACCCGGCTCATATCTCCCTTTCGAGACGAAGTTCGAAAGAGCTTTGAGACCGCGCCGGAGAAGAGGCGGCGATAACGCTCTCCCGCAGATCTTGAGCCGATAATTCATATTAAAAGAGCCTCCGCTCGCACTTGGTCCATGGGGATTTTAACCGCTGAATCCGGGACTTTGTTTCAATGGGATGACCGCCAAGGTGCAGTCCTCAGCAACCCTGTTTTTGTAGGTGCAGTCCCGGCAGAGATAAAAATCATTGCTCCCTTTGTTGAACTTCCGGCGAAAGTTCTGGGCCTTAGCTCCCTTCCAAATGGACAGGACCCGCCTCTTCCCGTCAAAGTTGCCGAAAGAATGAAAGCTCCTATGATCATATTCGCAAGGAACGATCTCGCCGAGTGCGTCCAGTGTGATCCTCTTCCACGGCCGCATGCAGGTGAAGGTTCGGGTTTTCCTTTTGAAGCTTCCGGCCTCATATTCGTACCTCTGGTACGGCTGATTCGCAGGCGCAAAGGAGGGATCCAGATCTTCACCCAGAGCCACGGGCATATCAACCGTTTTGACGGCAAAAAAATCTACCCCTAGCTCGCGGGCCAGCTGATGAGCCGCTGGCAACTCCTTCTCATTATGCTTCATCACCACAAACCTCAGGGTCAGATAGGGCGTGGGTGATCCTTCCTTTATTTTCGCCCGGACAATGGTCCTGATGTTGGCTATCACCTTCTCGAGGTTTCCGCCTTTTCGGTAGGCGCTGTACGTTTCCTGAGTCGCTCCGTCTATGCCAAAAACGAGGCTGTCGAGGCCGGATTCAACGAGCCGGGCAGCTGTTTCGTCGTCCAGTTTCAGGTTGCCGTTTGTGCTGGAGTGGACCACGATATTCTTAGATTTAGCGCAGGCTATCATCGGAATCAAATCGGGATTCAGAAACGGCTCACCCCAGTTCCAGAGCACTATTAAAAGCAAGTAATCGCCGACTTCAGCTATGAACTCCTCGAAGGTTCTGAGCGAGAGAGCCTGCGCGGGGCGCGAGCCGGTTTCTGACGTCGTGAAGCACAAGGGACACGACAGGTTGCAGAAGTTCGCCGGTTCGACTTGGGCGATGACGGGGTAGCCCAGAGCTTTGGATGGCAGCAGGAACTGGTTAAGGCCTGCCAAGAAGAAATTCCAAATCTTTTTGGATTTCAGGCCCTGGACTTCAAACGGAATGAGCTCGAATTTGAATCTCAGCCGGCGTTGCAGGAGGATCCTGGGAAGCTCGGGAAGGACGTCCCTGAACCTGAAGATCTTCATTTCCCTCCTTAATTCCTGGGCTTGAGCCAGGCGCTCAGGTCCCTCTGGATGACATCTTCGAGTTTCAGAATGTCCTCTCGATAAACCCGTTCGAGGTATGTCCTGGTTTCAGGTTTCATTTCTGCCTTGGCATAGGACTTGGCTTTAAGAGCATCACGCACTTTTGTCCATCCGTCCTCTTTTAGGACAAACTTGCCGACAGCTCTGGCCGCGCCGCGCAGTCGCATCGGCTCCTCAAAAAGGCGGTTGATTTTCTTGGACCTGGGGATGCCCGATGTTTTGTATCTGGCCTTTACGTCTGGTTTAAAGGAGGGATCCACGCCTAGAAACCTGTAGACTTCCTGGACGAACGAGAGCGGATTCCCGATCAAGTCATCAAAAAGGCAGATTTTGACTTCGTCGAAATTTTCCAAGTAAGCTTTGACTCGGGCCGAGTAGAAACCGGAGTCCTTATAAAACCAGATCTGCCTCCAGCCATCCCGAATCCTCTTCTCCTCCTGGCTGAGGCCCTCCTCGAAGGTCAAAAACTCCCTGTTCTCACTGATCAAAAAAGTATAGGCTGAGAACGCCCGTTCAACCGGGTTCCTGAGCGAGATGAGGATTTTGGGGTTTCCCAGGAGCCGCTTGATATCAGGAATCACTTTGTCATAATGATACAGGTTTTCCGTGCTCGCTTCCCCCAGGGCCTTGCAGTCGCCGGCGGTCTCGAAGAGCCGGCAATAATCGTTAAAATCCGTGACCAATTCTCGCCTGTCATCTCCGATACCTTGTTCCGGAACTCTTAAAGACAGAGAGAGGAAGAAGCTGGGCTCCTTTATCCTGCTCATGTGGACTTCCGGGTGTTCCTTCAGGTAATGATACAGGGATGTGGTTCCGCACCTGTTTGCTCCGACGAGCAGAAAGTTCGGTAGTCTTGGGATCATATTCTTATTCATGTTCTTATTCATGTGTGAAGTGGTCTCCAAGTGCCATCCCTATTCTGGTTTTCCAGGCAACCCTCCGCTAGGTTTTTTAGCACAGGGATGACCGACTGTCAATCCAGCAGCTGCCTCATTAAGCATTTCTGTTTAAGTCATGATGGAGGCTTTGGAAAGAGCGCTGCTCCCGATTGACGGGCCGTCGTCTCTTCTGGTAACATGGATAGGTTCCTGCATGAAACTTAAGACGATCCTTCTTGTATCGGTGTCCCTGGCCGCGGCCCTGTTCTCCGCCTGGCTGTTGCTGCGCCGGCACCCCCCCAGGCCCAACGTCGTCCTTGTGGTCATCGACACCCTGCGGGCCGATCGCCTCCCGTTCTACGGCTATCCCAAGGATACGGCGCCGTTCCTCTCGAAGCTGGCGGCCCGGGGGGTCGTGTTCGACAAGGCCTATGCCGCCTCCTCCTGGACTGCCCCGGCCACGGCCTCGATCTTCTCTAGCTTGTACCCTTTTCAGCACGGCGTCGTCATGGGCCTGATGGCCCAGATGAGGCTGATCAGGAGGTACCCCCGCATCAAGATCAACCGGATCCCCGAAAAGGTGACGACCCTGCCTGAGGTCTTCCGCCGGGGCGGCTACCGGACCTTCGGAGTCTCGGACAACGCCAACATCTCCCGGCGGCAGGGATTCGAACAGGGGTTCGACCGCCTTGTGTGCTTCACGCACAGGGGCGCGCAGTTCATCAATCAGCAGGTCCTCGATCTGGAAAAGGAGATCCGGGCCGGAGGCCCCTACTTCCTCTACCTTCACTATAACGACCCCCACCTGCCTTATAGGATCCCGCTGGACGACAGAGAAAAGACCGGGGACAAGACCACGGACCTGAAGGCAAACTACGACAAGGAAATCGCCTTTGTCGATTCCCGCCTGGAAGAGCTCTACGCCAGGTTCGGCTGGTCGCGGAACACGCTCCTCGTTGTCACCGCAGACCACGGGGAAGAACTGATGGAGAAGGGATTCTACGGACACGGAAAGTACCTCTACAACACCGTCATCCACGTGCCTCTGCTGTTCTCATGGCCCGAACGGGAGCTCTTCGCCGCGAAGCGTCCGGCGGTCAACGTGTCCACGATGGATATCATGCCCACGCTCTCTTCCCTCCTGGGTTTCCGCTCGGTGAAAGGGCTGGCCGGGAAGGACCTCACTCCCGTGCTCGAAGGAAAGACCGGGGCGGCCGGGGAGCGTTATATCTATTCCCACCTGCAAAAGCGGACAGGCACTCCCAATGCGAGCCTGCAGAAGGCGTGCCTCAACGGGGACTATAAGTACATCTTCGAGGCCCCCGATACGCACTCCCTGTTCGACCTGAAGCGCGATCCGGGCGAGGACCGGAACCTCTATGCCGAGGAGCAGAGGACGGCTCACCGGTTGGCGACGAACATGTTTGCCTTCGAAAAGGTCTGCCCCCGCTACAACGCCGATTACGTGGACATCGAGCTCGACAAGAAGAGCATCGAACAGCTGCGCTCGCTCGGCTACGTCCACTGAGGGCCGGGCTCGGGCAGGAATGGTCCTGCAGGCATCGCGTCTTTCCGACGTTCCTTAAAACCAATAAGGGAAACTGTTGTTTCCGTTCGAGGCAAAAATTCTTTTAACTTCCCCGCTTTGAAGATCGAGGGTATAAAGCTGATATCCCGTCTTCTTTTCGTATTTTGGACTCGATGAAAAAACGATCATATCTCCCGCCGGAGAAAAACAAGGGTAGTAATCGTAAAAATAACTGCGGTTTTTTGTCAAATTGGTCTTCTGGCTGCCGTCGGAATTCATCATGAAAATATCTCCCAAACCATCGTCCTCAAAACAAACATAGGCGATTTTCTTGCCGTCAGGAGATACCTTAGGCCGGCAGCTTCCCGATTCCGTCAATTTCGTAAATTTCCCGTCAGGAACGTTGTATTTAGCCACAAACCAGCCCACCAGAGCCTTGGCCGTGAAAAATATTTCCTCTCCGCGCCTATTCTCAAAAGGCACGATCGTGCTTTTATAGGGAGCCTCAGGAAACAGGGGAAGCGAACGACCGGAACCGATGTCCAATTTCATCGTCTGCCACGAGTTCCTTCCGGTTTTAAGATCGTAATAAACGAATCTGTCGTCAGCGCTCCACGAAGGAGACACCTCATCGCGGGAATCATCGGTCAGCCTTTTGATGTCCCGGCTTTTCAGATTCATGACGTAGACATCATAGTTGCCGCTTCGATTGGACGTAAAAACGATGGATTCCCCCTTCGAATCGGGCACCGGCCACTCATCCGTGGCCGGGTCATCAGTTAATTTCGTCAATTGATTCCGGGTCAGCAGGTAAATATCCCCATTCCCTTCAAAATTCGAAGAAAAGACGATTTTGGAATCGTGGTCGAACTTGACGATATAGCCCGAGAAACACAGGTTCGACGCCCAGGCCAGAAGAATCCCCATTGATAACGCTTTCCTGACCATCGTTTCAACTCTCCTATCATTATAGTGGAAGAGACAAGTATTTCAATGACGGACTGCCCGCTCCATTTGACGCCTTCTAAGGGGGGACGGTATAATGGCCTGATTCTTTGTGGAGGAATGAATGAGTCGCTGGAGGTTCCTGTTCGCGATATTCGCCGTCACCTTTTCCACCATGCTCGTTGAAGTATTGCTGACCCGAGTCTTCTCCGTGATCTACTTCGGACAATTTGCTTTCTTAATTATTTCTCTGGCGCTTTTCGGTTTCGGATTGAGCGGCGTCTATCTGGCGTTGCGTAAAGTGACAAAACAGGTCAACCAGGCGGCCCGCCTGGCCCGCTTTCTTCTTTGTTTCACACTATCACTTCCTCTGGCCTATAAAGCCACGCTGGTTTTCAGCATCGATTTCCTCCATCTTTTCAATCCATTCAGCAATTTCCTTTATCTCGTTCTCAATTTCCTGGTACTGCTCCTGCCCTTTTTTTTCGGCGGCGTCGTCCTGGCGGTGATATTCTCCAATTTCTCTGAAAATATCGGCCGCCTCTATTTTATTGATTTAGCCGGAGCGAGCCTCGGTTCCCTGGCCATCATCCCGCTGATTCCCCGGTTGGGACCGAACCGCATTTTGGCTCTTCTTTTTCTGATCCTGGCGCTGGCCTGGTTTTTTATGGCCGGAGGTCGCCGAACGCCCCGTATCCTCGTTTCCGCCGTCTTGATCGTTTCTTTCGTCGTCATGTTTCGGTATGAACAAAATATCTTTCCCCTCGTTCCCAAGCTCATCGAAGCGAAAAGGCACTACAACGCGCAGCTTAAAGAAGGCCGCATTGAATACAGCCGTTGGAGCACGATCGATAAAATTGATGTGGCATCATGGACGCCGAACCGAAAAGTCATCTGGATCAACGGCGGCACAATGCAGTCTTTCATCCGCAAATTCAACGGCAACCTCTCCTCTCTGAAAAAAATCGAATGGGACCCGGCTTCGCTGCCCTATCAGGTGGCTCGGCCCGGCTCGGCCGTCATCATCGGCTCGGCCGGCGGCTATGAAGTCCTCTGCGCACTGTCCCACGGCTTCAAAATGATCGTGGCCATTGAGATGGATCCCGTCATCTGTGACTTGCTTAAGAAGGAATATGCCGCCTTCACTGGAAATATCTTTCACCTGCCTCAAGTGACCCTGCTTGCGGATGAGGGCCGAAGTGCTCTGAAGCGCATGAACCGCAAATTCGACGTCATCCAAATGGTCAACTCTCATAATGCCGATTCGCTGCTTTCCGGCGCCCTCAGCATTTCTGAAACCTATATTTATACCGTGGAAAGCTTCAAGGACTACTGGGATCATTTGGAGCCCGGCGGATTTATTTATATCCTCCATTGGAACGGAGAGCGGCTGTTCGCCACGGCGTTGGAAGCTTTAAAGGAAATGGGCGTCGATCGCCCGCAGGATAGATTTTTTATCATCCAGTATACCCGTGGTTTCAATCATTTTTTTCTGAAAAAAGGCGATTTCACCTCCGCCGACTACGAAACGCTCAAGGCCTCCGTCGGAAAAAAAGGCCGAATCGTTTACTCGCCTGATAAACGGGAGGACAATCTCTACTACCGCATGATGGACGATTTGGAATCAACCCGGCGACGCTCGTCCGTCAATATCGCGCCGGTCCATGATAATTCGCCCTATTTCAACCAGCCGAACCGAATCGGCCAATTCCGCTTTCGTAATATCCAAATCGAGGGAATTGGAGAAACCATCGTTCATTCTGCCCTTGTCTATTCCAATTCCATATACCTGTCCATTCTCGGCCTGTCTCTTCTATTATCCTTTTTTCTCATCTTTCTGCCTTTGAGGCGAAAATCTGTGGGGGCGGGTCAGAAGCCCTTAATTTCCTACTTCTTTTTCATCGGCCTGGCGTTCATCATGGTCGAAATCATCTTCATCAAAATTTTTCAGTTGTTCCTCGGCAGCCCGGCCATCTCAATTTCAATCATCATCTTTTCGCTCCTGGTTTCATCCGGAGTTGGCAGCTTGTTTTCGAAGCGTTTCAGCCGGGTCCTGGGAACCCGCATGGCCACGATTTTTTCCCTTTTTCTGGCGATCCTGCTTACGGCTTACGGATTCGGCCTTTTTTGGCTGCTCGATCGTTTCATCTTTTTGCCGTTTTCCTTGCGCATCGCCG
>Ga0153916_10001648_pt1 | contig 16171 bp, 19 predicted proteins | sample Opewatmetagenome_FD_109642 | JGI IMG/M metagenome (GOLD analysis project Ga0153916, IMG submission 109642) | Freshwater wetland microbial communities from Ohio, USA - Open water 3 Core 3 Depth 4 metaG | ecosystem: Environmental > Aquatic > Freshwater > Wetlands | place: USA: Ohio, Lake Erie...
ATATGTTACCTCAATAAAAAGACGAATACAACATACTGAAATAGCATTAAAAATAATAATTTATAATCTAATGATTTTAGTAAAAAAGAGGGTTGAAGATGAATACTTTTGAGACAAAGCTAAATAATAGTTTAAATAGTCTCTCCCACACTTTTATAAGCATAAATTAATTACAATATCTTTGGGATTTTAAATGGGTAAAGATGAAAAAAATATTGATACCATTGAGGATCTTCCTGGAGTAGGACCTGCTACAGCAGATAAATTGCGAGAATCAGGTTTTACCGATCTTATGGATATTGCTGTTGTATCACCACAAGAATTAGCCTCTATAGCTGAAATCGGTTTACCTACTGCCACCAGGATAATTCAAGAAGCCGGTAAAAAAGTGCAAAAAGATGAATTTAAAACTGGAAATGAGCTCTTTGAAAAACGTCAACAGGTCGGAAAAATATCGTCGGGATCAAAAACTTTTGATGAACTATTAGGTGGAGGATTTGAATCACAGGCTATAATAGAGTTATTTGGAGAGTTTGGATCTGGAAAAACCCAAATAGCCCATCAACTCTGCATTATTGTTCAACTCCCAAAAGAAAAAGGAGGTTTAGATGGACATGCTTTCTACATTGACACAGAAAATACATTTAGACCAGAAAGAATAAAACAAATGGCTGAAGGTTATGAGTTAGATCCAGAAGAAGTTTTATCAAAAATTCATGTTGCTAGAGCATATAACTCAAGTCATCAAATGCTTCTAGTGGATAAAGTAAAAGAACTTTCTAAAGATGTACCAGCTCGTTTACTTGTTGTTGACTCACTTACAGCACATTTTCGAGCTGAATATGTTGGCAGAGGGACACTAGCTGATAGACAGCAGAAACTAAACAGACATATGCATGATCTTTTAAGGTGGAGTGACCTTAATAATGGTGTAGTATGTGTTACTAATCAAGTAGCAGCCAAACCTGATGCCTTTTTTGGAGATCCAACAAGACCCATTGGTGGTCATATAGTTGGTCATACAGCTACTTTTAGGGTATATTTAAGAAAAAGTAAAGGCCCAAAAAGAATTGCAAGATTAATTGATTCGCCCCATTTACCTGAAGGTGAAGCTGTTTTTTCTATAACTGAGATAGGTGTTAGAGACTAAAAAAAATAAGGAAAGACTTAAATGTGAATATAAGATTAATCGTCTGGAGGTATAAATTATGGCGTATATGCATGATGGGTGGACATTATATACAAGAAATGTAAAACTTAAGGGTGGGAGAAACCAAACAATTTACTTTTTCAGTAAGAGAAAACCAAAGAGTGGTACCCCATGTGATTTACCAAATGGATACAAAGTCGGTGTGAATAAAAGAACAGGCTTACCATATCTGAAAAAGAAATAATTGTTATGTATTAATGAGCTGATTTTTTAATCAGCTCAATTCTATTTTTTTAATTTTCTGCATTGTTTAAATAGTTATTTTGGTTTAAAGATTTAAGAGACTAATGACAAAAAAAATTGGTTTTATTGTAAATCCCATCGCGGGTATGGGTGGTAAAGTAGGGCTTAAAGGAACAGATGGTGTTATAAATAAAGCTATAAAGCTTGGAGCTAAACCTATTGCAGAAAATAAAGCTTTAGAAACTTTGAAAGAGTTTATTTCACATTTTTCAATTCAAAATGATTTACATTGGTTTACTTGCGCTGGTACAATGGGTGAAAACGAGTTAAAAAAAGCAGGATTAACTAAAATAGATATTGTTTATAATTTAAAAAGTAAAAAAACAACTGCTATTGACACAAAAAATGCTTGTTTGAAATTTTTAGAAAAACAAGTTGATTTGATTCTTTTTTGTGGTGGTGATGGAACAGCAAGAGATATTTTTGAGGTTGTTTCTAACAAAATACCTATTCTTGGTATTCCTTCTGGGGTAAAGATGCATTCAGGTGTATTTGGTATAAACACTAATGCAACTGCTAAAATGCTTCATGAGTTTGTAAATAAAAGACTTACAATTGGTGATGCTGAAATAATGGATTTAGATGAAAAACTTTGTAGAAAGGGCAAGTGGAATATCAGATTATTTGGTATTGCAAAGGGTATTGTAGAACCAACTTATGTTCAAGTAGGAAAATCCACTTTTGAATCAGTTACTGATGATGAAGTAAAAGATGAACTAACTGAACATATAAAGGATGAAATTGAAAAAAATAGTGATTATTTGTTTTTATTTGGATCTGGTGGAACTATTGATTATATAGCAAAAAAATCAAAAATTAAAAATACTTTATTAGGAATAGACGCAGTTTATAAGAAAAAAGTGGTAGAAAGCGATCTTAACGAGGAAAGGATTCTAAAATTACTACAGAAATATCCAAAAGTAAAATTAATTTTAAGTCCAATAGGTGCACAAGGTTTTATACTTGGCAGAGGAAATCTTCAATTAAGCCCTAAGATTATAAAAAAAATAGGATTGGATAATATAATTGTTGTTTCTACTCCAGCAAAGCTTTCGTCAACTCCTTTTTTACGTGTTGATACTGGAGATAAAGAGCTGGATCATCTCTTTGCCGAGAAAGAATTTATGATGGTGGTTATTGGATATCGTTTAAGTAGAGTTGTTAAGATACAAACCAATAACTTTTAATATTATTTATAGTTTCACTGAAAACCACTAAGTAACATTGTTGATAATTATGGGAGGACAAACACTTATGAAACGAAATGCAACAGCTTTTTTGAAAAATGAATATGAAGAACTTGTTAACAAAAATCTTGATTGGAAACTACGTATACTTGAATCTGGATCAACACCACATTCTATTGTTGATGGCAAAAAAGTAATTATGTTTTGCTCTAACAATTATTTGAATTTAAGTAATCATCCTAGACTTATTCAATCTGCAATTGATGCTGCAAAAAAATATGGTGCTGGTTCTGGTTCAGTTAGAGCAATTGCAGGCACCATGAAGCTTCATATAGAAGTTGAAAAGAAGCTTGCAAAATTTAAAAGAACAGAAGCTGCTCTTATTTATCAGACTGGTTTTGCTGCAAACTCCGGACTCATACCCCAACTTGTGGGTGAAGGAGATATAATCATTTCTGATGAACTTAACCATGGTAGTATAATAGATGGTGTTAGACTTACAAAAGCAGATCGGGCAGTATACAAACATCGTGATGTTAGCGAGCTGGAAAAGGTTTTAACAGATGCTGATAAAAAATATAGAAGAATTCTAATAATAACAGATGGAGTTTTCAGTATGGATGGGGATATTGCTCCAATGGATAAAATCGTGGAAATTGCTAATGAATTTGGAGCAATGACTTATGTTGATGATGCCCATGGAGAAGGGGTGATAGGACCTGAAGGTAGAGGAATAGGTGCTCATTTTAAAATAGAGGGTAAAATTGATGTTGAAATGGGTACATTTAGCAAAGCTTATGGGGTAGTAGGTGGACTTATTGCAGGTAGTCAGGATTTAGTAAATTTTGCATATAATAAATCAAGGACATGGTTGTTAAGCGGATCACATCCACCAGCTGTAGCTGGTGCACAACTTGCTGCAATTGATGTTCTTGAAACAGAACCTCAACATGTAAAAAAACTTTGGGATAACACAAAATATTTCAAAAAAGAACTAGAATCTATGGGATTTGACATAGGTACTAGTGAAACACCTATTACACCTGTTATTGTTGGGGAATCAAGCAAGGCAAAAGAACTTTCAAATAGATTGTTTGAGGAAGGGGTTTTTGCTTTGCCAATAGTATTTCCAATGGTTGCAAGAGACAAGGCAAGAATAAGAACCATGATGAATGCAGGTCATACAAAAGAAGATTTAGACTATACCCTTGAAAAATTTGAAAAACTAGGAAAAAATCTAGATATAATCTAGAACTATTTTTTACTCCATTTTCCTTTTTTCTTTTGACTTAAAACTCTATCAATAATAGTTTGTTCATCTACCTCAACAAACGATTCATCATCTATACGTCTTTTTAATGCAGCTTCAATTGCTGCATCATCAGCTTCTACCATTACCCTTTCTTCTTTTTTTCTTGCTTCTTTTTCATAAGGATATGGTTCTTCTCTTTCTGTTTCATATCTCTTATTATTAATATTCAATCTTTTTTCAAAAACATTTTTTTCAAATTGCTCATTATTTGTATCATCGTCTTTTTTCGTAAAAACAGTTGGCTCTTTTTGTTTTTCGATTTTTGGTAAATTAGCAAATGGTTTAGTATCTAAATTTTCTTCAATTCTTTGCATTTTTTCTTTATTTGAAGGAAAATTATCAGTAGGAATAAGTTGAAATGCTTCATTTATAAACTCTTTTTCTTCAAATGTAGGCATCCAAATATAACCCTCTCTATCCATAGCAACATTTGGTGCATTTGAATCAAAATGGGCTCTTATTGATAATTTACCAGAATTTTTATCCTTACAGATTTCTAATTTAAAATTAATATTATCATTTTTAGCCATACTATTGCATCTCTCCTAATGATAAAATGTATATATAATATTAGAACTTATACTTTTCTTTATATTAAAATTTAATCAAAGGATAATTGTCCTTTAAGATCTCTACATCTTGATATTATCTTTTCTTTTAATCCTATGTTACTCTCAATATGTATAATTACGAATTCATCATATGATATTTCTAAAACATGAGCTTTTTCATAAATCCAAGATATAAAAGATTGAGTTTCTTCATTTAATGGTAATTTTATCTTGAATTTAACTAATTGAGGTAACAATTCATATATCAAATCTAATAGTTTTTCTATATTTTTTTGATTTTTTGCTGACACAGCAATAATTTTTTTATTTTCTGTTAAACCTTGATTATTTATATAATCTAACCTTTCATTTAAATCTTCATTAGAAATCAGATCTGTTTTATTTAAAGTTATAATAATTGGGGATGTTACACCTATTTCGATTAACTCATTTATTGAAACTTTTAATTTATCAACGATGATTTCTTTTTTTTCACTTACATCAGCTATTAAAACAACAACATCAGCCACCTCAATTTCTTCCAATGTTGAGTGAAATGCATCTATAATATATGCAGGAAGATCTTTAATAAAACCAACAGTGTCAGTTAATAAAATTGGAACATGTTTACTGTTTATTTTACGCGTTGTTGTCGAAAGAGTTGAAAACAGTTTATTTTCAACATATACGTTTTCATGTGAAAGTAAGTTAAGTATACTGCTTTTTCCAGCATTTGTATAACCAGCTAAAGAAACTAGATAAAAACCACCAGTATGCCTATGTCGCCTTCTTACTTCTCTTTGATTACGTATGTTTTCTAACTCTTCTTTTATTTTTTTCATTTGTTTTTTTATTGTCTCATAATAATCATCAACTTGATACTCTCCACCGGCCATAAAACCTGGGTGTTCCCCCGATCTTGCTCTATGAATAAGCTCTCTTACAAAAGGTCTTTCATATTGTAGTTGAGCAAGTTTAACCTGAAGTCTTGCTTCTCTTTTTTCCGCTCTTTTTTCAAAAATAGCTAGTATAAGTCTTATTCTGTCATATACATCAATATTAAACTTTTTTTCAAGATTAAACCACTGCGAGGGTTTAAGTTCTCCATCTACTATGATTAAATTAATTTTTTTTTCTGAGTTTTCTATAAATTTATTAATTTCATCAACTTTACCACTCCCAATATAACTGTTTACATCTGGGTTTTCTCTATGCTGAATAAAAGAGTTAACAATATTATAGTTTAGGGAATCAGCTAGGTCTTTTATCTCAGAAATATCATCATTTAATGAAATAACTATTGCATTATCGGTAAAGTCTTTCATTTCTTAATAAACCGTTATTGTATAGCTAAATGTATTTTAATAGTAATTGACATAATATTTATTAAATAGAGGTATTTGTTAATTTTTTTAGTTTTTGTATAATCAGATATCTCAATAGTAATATATTTTATGGATTTTAGGTTTAAACAAAAAATTTCGATAAGTTTATTTAGTAGCATTGACAAATATATACATGTTAGTTATTATCTAACATAATGGAGGTGAGGCGAAATCCAATTAAATATTGTGGGGGCGTTATCTAGTAACGAAGAAATAAAAGAAGTTGAAAATATAGTAAAAATGTTTTTCATTGAAGAAAGAGTAATAGATTTAGCATCAAATATAGGAGCTAAAAAAGTTATTGAAAAAACATATTCTGAATCTATGAAAAACCTAGGTAATGATCTTAATAACAAAGTCTTACAATTTTTAACTGTAAGAGGATTAAACTGAGAAATAAATTAAATGTGAAAAGAAAAAATCATAATTGAATCCTATTTTTCGTTTGTAATTAACAGTTTGTATATTAAAAATATATAAAGAGAAAATACAACTATTTTTATCAAAAAATGATTATTTGTTAAATCCTGTATTAAACCATTTTAACGTGCTATAAAAACGTTGAACAGCAGTAACATTTCCCATTATTGCAAAATAAATTAAAACCCATTCTAAAATATATAGTTCTACTATTAACTCAAAACCAGTAAAATAAAGTAAGATATGTTGAATAATAGGGACAATCATTAAAAGTAAAAGCCTATCAGCCCTACCTAGCAAACCTGAATAATCTCTTTGATAACCAACAGCTTGAGCCTGCGTTCCCATGTAACTTGTTAATAGTACACCAACAATTGCTAAAAAACCAATAATATTGTATCTACACCATGGGCTTAAAGCAAGACCACCTATTATAAAAACATCTGCATATCTATCAATAGCATGATCAAGAAAATCGCCTTTTTTTGAAATTTTGTTAGCCAATTTTGCAATCTTACCATCAATAGCATCAAAAAATCCATTTAAAAATACAAAAAAAACAGCAAAAGAAAGATAAAAATTATTTAACTCTAAATCAGGTGAAGAAAAATAAAAAAATATGCCTGCAATGAAAGCAAATAATAAGGATAACCAAGATAATGCATTTGGATTTATGTTTATCATATGTTTAGCAATAAAATTTAATAAAGGATCAATGTCCTTTCTCTTATTATTAAGAACCATTTTTTCTTGCCTTTCAAAAATCCTTTAATATTTCTTCTGACCAATCAATCTTACCTATATTATATTTTTTAATAACTCTAAATTTATTTTCAATAATTTCAATTATTGAGGTAAAAACATCTTTAATTGATTTACCTGTTGCATCAATCTCAAAAATATTTCTAGGGGTATGTAAATCAAGTGCTTCACATAAAATAACATCTAGGATCTCTGCTTCTAAATTTTCTTTAATTTTATTTTTATTCCAACCTCTATTAGAAAGGTTTTTTTTAAGTTCATCAGGATGACATCTTAGAACTATTACCTTATCAACACTTTTTAGTAGATGAGAAAGATGTCCTTCAATAAAAATAATTTTTTTTTGACTATAATTTTCTTTTATGTACTTATTAAATTTTTTAATATCAACAATAAAAGTATCTCTTTTTTTATCTTTACCAATTAAAAAATTATTTTCAATTGCAACTTTATTAAAATTAATAACCTCAAATCCTCTTTCTTTCAATAATTTTGAAATAGAGGTTTTTCCAGTTCCTGGTGTACCAGTAATAGAAATAATCATAATCCTATACTAATTTATGATAATCATATCCCCTAAATCCTTCTTTAAAGCAATAATGAATCTCTTGGAAATCTTTTCGGAATTCTTTAATATCATCTTTTATTTTCTTTGGATTTTCGTTTTTAAGAAGCGCTCTTTCGAAAAACCTAGCAACCTCATCCATTTCTTTTTCTTTCATTCCAATTCTTGTGAGTTCAGGTGTACCTAGTCTTAAGCCAGATGGGTTCAATGGATCCGTATCACCAGGTATTGTATTCATATTTGTAACAATTCCTGAATCCACTAGTTTTTTTGAGGCTTCTTTACCTTTACCTGGACCGATTTCGAGTAAAACCTGATGGGATTTTGTAAAACCTAGTTTTTCACCAAATACCTTAAATCCTCTTTCATGTAAAGATTGAGCAAAACGTTGGGCATTTTTAATAGTCTGTTCAGCATATGCCTCACCAAATTCTAGTTGTTCAGCAAAAGCAATTGCTTTAGCAGCAACATGATGAAGATGATATGAAGAAGTAATACCTGGAAAAACTCCAAAACCAAGTTTTCTCAAAAACGATTTATCTTCTTCTGTTTCACCTTTATGATTAGAAAGGATCATTCCTCCTTGAGGACCTGGTAATGTTTTATGTGTACTGCCACTCATTACATCTGCACCTTCTCTTAATGGATCCTGGAACTGTTTACCAGCAATAAGACCTAGTACATGCGCAGCATCATATACAAGATATGCTCCAACATCGTGGGCTGCCTGTGAAAGCTCTTTAAGAGGCGTTGGGAATAAAAACACAGATTGACCGTTAAGTGCAAGTATTGGTTTAATCTGTTTTATTAGTTTTACTGCTTTTTCAACATCTATGTTCATTATCTCGTTATTAAATGGATATGAAACAAGGTTTATACCACGGACTCCAGCAGCTCCCCATTTACCAAAAGAAATATGAGCACCATTTGCTAGATCAAGAACAACAGCTGTTTCACCTGGTTTTATAAGAGCCTTTAAGATTGCTAAATTAGCAGTGGTACCAGCTGTAGGTCTAACATCAGCATAATGACATTTAAAAAGCTTTTTTGCAAGTTCCATTGCCTTTTCTTCAACATTATCAAAAAATTTACATCCCTCATAATATCTATTTCCAGGTGTACCTTCCGCGTATCTTCCATGGAAATCAGTAATTAACATTTCTCTACAAAGAGGGGATAATATATTTTCACTTGCTATCATAGGAAGGGAATTTGCATAAAACTCATTATTCATCTTAGCTTGTTGTCTAATATATTCAGCTTCATCATACCAAGTCATAAAACTCACTAAAAAGCTGTATACTAATTCTTCATAAAAATGTAATGGAATAATACTATATTTCTAATAACCCTCTAGGTGATTCAGTAAGAACTTCAATTCCCTCTTTTTTTATAAGAATATCATCTTCTATTCTTATACCACCATATCCAGGAAGATAAATACCTGGTTCAATTGTAAACACCATATTCTCTTTTAGCTCAAACTCACAATCGGTACCGAGTCTAGCTTCTCCATCATGAACAGATAAACCTAGTGGATGACCGGTAGAATGAATAAATCGACCTTTATAATTAGTATTATCTATAAAAGAACCTACTTTTTTATGCACATCACAAGCCTTTAAACCAGGTTTAATTGTTTCAAAACCTATTTTTTGAGCCTCTAAAACTATTTTATGCATTTCTTTCTGCTTACTAGATGCTTTACCAAAGACAAAGGTTCTTGTAATATCAGAATTATATTTTTTAAAACACGCACCAAAGTCACATAAAACAAAATCTCCTTTTTTTAACTTATTATTTCCATGACTATAATGAGGTTCTGAAGAATTTTTTCCAAAAGAAGAAATTGTTTCAAAAGCAGTTCTATCTGCACCATTTTTTTGCATAAGATAATCTATTTCTGCTGCAAGTTCGTACTCTTTCATTCCTATTTTTAAAATCTCTGGAATTTTTTTCATAACCTTATCAGATATTCTACAAGCTTCTTTTATCAATTTAATTTCCAGTTCATCCTTAATTAATCTACTTTTTTGAAAAGATTCAGAAACATCTAAAAAATTTATTTTTTGAAATTCATCCTTTAATTTATAAAAATCTTTATGAGATATTCCCTTGAAATTTAATCCAACAGTTTTAAAAGAAGAAATAGAGCTATTTAAAATCTCTTTGTATTCTTTTTTATTTTTATAAAATTTTATTTCAGCTTTTGCCTTTTTTGCTATTTCAAACTCAAGTTCAGAAACAATAAGTTTTATATGACCATCAGGATATAAAATAGCAACTGAACCTTCAAAAAGACCTTTATTAAGCCCAGTTACGTAGAAAAAATTATTATCAATAAAAGGCTCATCTGAATTTTTTATTAAAATACAGCCGATTTGTTCTTTTGTGTTAATGAAAATATTTTGAACTCTATTATCCAAACTTACACCACCAAACATTTTGAATATTCTGATGAATTAAAATAAATGAATAAAAAAGAATAATTTTGATTATATTAAATGTAAAAGAAAATTACTTGTATTCTCTTATCAAACTATGTAATTGTTGTAAATCACTTTTTATTGTATCTACTTGTTTCATTTTTTCATTTTCGAAATTCTTTAGGATATCAGGTAATCCTTTAGTTAATTTATATATATGAACTGGTCTACCTTTACCTTTTTTCTTAAGATCTCTTTTCTTTGCCCAACCTCTTCTTCTTAATTCCTGCATTGCAACGCTAACCTCAGGTTGTCGGAGATCTGCACCTTGCTCTACATCAGCGGATTTACATTCATCAACTTGAGAGATATACATTAATGTTTTAGCGAGATTTTTTGGCATCCCTAAATCAGTGAATAATTGAACAGCTTTGTCATCCTTTTCATCTAATACAAATGAATTTTTTCGCTTCATATTCTCCTCTTTTTTGTAAATCATTTGAGAGTATTTATATTTTTCCTATTTTTTCAAATCCAGATAGGTTTTTTTTATTAAAATTTTTAATAATAATGCTACTTTCACTCAACATTTTTTTTGCTAAATCGTCTGGATAATCACCTGAATAAATAATTTCTTTAACACCGGCATTAATCAACATTTTAACACACACAATGCAAGGCGTGTTTGTACAATATAAAATAGAGTCTTTTATAGAAATACCAAAAACAGCAGCTTGAATTATTACGTTCTGCTCAGCATGAAGCCCTCTGCACAGTTCATGCCTTTCACCAGAAGGAACATTCATCTCATCCCTAAGGCAACCTACTTCTGAACAATGTCTAATTCCTTTAGGTGCACCATTATATCCAGTACTTAGTATATGTTTGTCTTTCACAAGTATCGCACCAACTTTTCTTCTATTACAGGTACTTCTTTTAGAAACAACATAAGCCATTTCCATAAAGTATTCATCGTAAGAAGGTCGTTGCTCTCCCATAAAAATCAAAAGATAATTGATATTGTGTTTAATAAAATTATGATTTTATGAATCGGCACTATTAAAAATATTAAACATATATCTAAATTATATATTTAGTTAAAAGGGAAGGATGTGCATGACTCATAGATATGGTATTTATCAATCTACATCTAAAAGTTGTATTTTTTATAAACAAGACGAGGATGGAAATCAATCTACTTTTAATATTTTTATAGCACCGTTAAAAGAAAAAGAAGGGGAAAATGCAATTTTTGCTTTTATTGACAATGAACAAATGAAAAAAGAAAATTGGGTTACAACTAAGGATGCAGATATTAAAGAAATAATAAAAGCTTTTAATGGATGGGCAGAAGATGCACCTTTACTTTTTGAATTAGAAGCACAAAAAAGTATAGGTGAATGCCTTAGTTCAATACTAAAAAAAGTATAGAATTAATATTTATTTTTTTAACTTAATCTCAATTTCATGAAAATCATTTGGAACAAAGGAATTTTTAAAAACCTTACGCGCCTCATTTTCCAATACTTTGTTATCTAAATATCTAGGACTAATATGAACTAAAAATAATTTTTCAACATCTGCTTTTTTAGCAATTTCCGCAGCTTGAAAAGCAGTCGTATGTCCATATTCCCCTGAAATATCTTTAAGTTCTGAATCAAATGTTGCTTCATGAATTAAAATATCTGCATCTTTTGCAAAATCGATCATCTCATCAATTGGTTTTGTATCACCTGATATTACTATTTTCCTTCCTTTTCTTGATGGACCTAAAATCATGGAAGGGGTAATTTTTTTTCCATTTTTCAAAATTATAGTTTGTCCATGTTGAAGTTTACTAAATAATGGTCCTTCGGGAATGCCTAATTTTAATGCTTTTGGTTTATTAAATTTTCCAGGCCGCATTTTTTCTTCTAGTGTATAAGCAAGTGTTGGAGCACCATGTTTTACCCTTATAGTTTTAATATAATATTCCCCAAAATCAAACTCATCATTTTCATCCAGCTCATGTGAAACAATTTCATAATTTGGTTTAAAATAACCAAGTGATAAAAGTTGGTCTGTAAGTTTTATCATACCTTTAGGACCATAAATATGCAATGGAATTTCTCTATCGTTTAGTTGCATTGTTTGTATAAGTCCTGGTATTCCTAAAAAATGATCCCCATGAAAATGTGTTATAAAAATCTTAGATATCTGCATATAACTAAGTTTTGATTTCTGAAATTGTCGTTGGGTACCTTCACCACAATCAAAAAGTATAATTTCACTGCCACGCTTGACAGCTATAGAAGTAACATTTCGTTTAATTGTGGGCCAACTTCCACCGGTTCCTAGAAATAATATGTTTAATTGTGTCATCTTATAAAAGAGAATAAACTCCATTGTAAAAGCATTGTGGTTAATTAAGTCCTAGACCTTAAAATAATTTTTATTATTGATAGACTACTGAACTTTCAAAGGATAATCTATATATTTATGGAATAACCGAGGAATATTCAAAAAAAACAGAATAACATGAAATTTATTGGAAATGAAAATCAATGTAACAAATTAACAGAAGAACCATTCAAATAGAATTTCAACGCTCAACAAGGCAGTGGGTACTACCAGTTCAAAACAAGAGTCACTGACTCAGCAGGTAACGTAGGTGAATCACCGTTGGAAACAATCGGAGTAGCCATATTCCCCATGACCCAGATAATCATAATGACAATCTTAGCATTCATGCTGATAATAATCACGGTTCTTATGTTAACTAGAATGAAAAAGAAAAAAACATAAAACTTTATCTTTTTCTTTTTTTACTTTTTGTCTAAAACACGAAGGATTTCTTTTAAAAGACGGTCTATTCCTTCGCCAGTTTCACAGGATATTGAAATATTCCCGGAACCAGTTTTTCTGATATCCGCCTTGTTTTCAACTATTATTATAGATTCAGCATTAAACATTTTTTTAACCTTTGATAACAAACTTTTTTGATCTTCCAAAGAGTAACCACATGTCTCAGATACATCCAAAATAAATACGATTAGATCAGCAAGATTAGATAAAGCTGCAATGGCCTGTTTCTCTATATTATTTCTTTCAGAAAGTGGCCTGTCCAAAAGACCGGGCGTATCAATAACCTGGTATCTTTCTGTGACATACCTCTCTGTTTTTTCGATATGGCCAACATGTATCTCCTTTGTTGTAAAAGGATACCGAGCAACCTCTGGTTTGGCAGAAGAAAGACGTCTAAGCAGAGATGATTTACCAACGTTAGGATAACCTGCTATAACAATCGTTGGTATGTCATGTATCTCCGGGAGATCTTTCATAATTACCTGTGCTTCAGAAAGCAGATTTAGATCTTTACTGATTTGTTTTATAACAGATGACATTCTACCATAGATCTCTTTTTGTTTCTCTATCAAAAAATCTAGGTCTGAAGATTTCCTAAGAGATCTAACTTGTTTTAAGTAGATTGTGTTGCAGGTTTTTCTAGCCCAATCAACAGCACCAAGAGATTTTTTTAACTTGTTAGTATCAATTTTTATAGCTATGATATCTTGGTAAAACATTGGTAGTTGTTCAATCGAAGGAAACTCTTTTACGTATTTCTCTAAATGGGAGATAATGTTTGTTGCAAATGAGTCAGTTCTGGCGATTATAGTCTTTTTTTTTTATATAATGCGTTTCTATCGTAGATTTGTATTTTACTAGCTCTTCTGAAGTATATGTCTAGTAGCTCTTTTGAATCAAGTACTTGAGGTATATTTTTAAGCATAACAATTGAAAAGCTTTATGTGATACCTATAAATTAAGATGTTGGTGTAAAATTATATGGATGAAGGATACATTCTCTCAAACAAGTATCGCAGAGCAATCTTTGATGAACTTGCTTCTGGAGAATCAGATATCAGGAGAATAGCAAAAAAAACATCGTATCATATCCTCTGTAGTTGACAATGTTATCGATGATTTTGTCAGGGGCGATCTTCTAGTAGATTTAAACTTGATGGTGATAGTTTGTATTCCATTCCAATTCCTTCTCCTAAAAGAAGAAACAATGTCAAGAATTTAGAGTTTTAGTTAGGTAAAAAATATTTAATTCGCTCCTATTAGTAAAAGATATATACAAGTTGTACCTGTTTATATAATAGAAGGAAATGGGCTGGTAGTTTTTGTTAGAGTGGATCCCATCCCCTCCTAGTGAGGCCAGCCACTCCTTCTTTTTGTTTTAATAACAGAAGAAATGGTTTCATTTAACTAAGCAGAAACTATTTAACTTAAAAAGAGCTTTTAAGAATAGGGTGAGAAATTCAGAAGGATGAACTTATTCAAATTCATGCATTTTTACTTCAACTTAGAGCACATCTAGAGAATTTGGTGGAAAATAATAACACACAAGCATTTTTATCCTATGATAAACTAAATATCGGTCCACATAAAGTTCATAAATCCAAAAAGGAACATAAACTAGCAATTTTTGAGTTGAGCAAGGGAATCGCAGACTTGTTACAAGAGAATAATTGTTATGTATTTCAAAAGATTTATGATGATTTAGAGAAAATGTGTGATCGGTTTAGATAATGTTAGGTGGTTGGTTTTTTATAGAAAAAGATGCTTAAGATATTTGTGAACATTAAATCATTAAATTCCATTAAACTATTAGCAAGATTGATAATAATTTCGCTACTATTATTTCTGTTGTCCTCTCTAATATCAATTGGGCTTATAATTTCATCAGGTTTTTCTTTTTTGGCATATGTTTTTATTGTTTTTTTCATCATTTCAATCTTTATACTCTTTTTACTGCACTATGTTTGGATAAGATTGAATAAGGACTATCTTAAAAATGCTCCTGACGAATATAATATTAAAGGAGAAAACAAGTATGTCGGGATAGTGGCAACAACCTCTAATCTACCACAAGAGAATTACTTTTTTGTTTACTGCTCTGGAATCATATTGCTAATTGAATATCTTAAAAGTAAACAACAGCCATTTAAATTGTTAAGCGAGCCTAACGAGGGAAAAAAATTCGACAAACAAAAGTTCCGTGATATAGTCAATGATCCAAATTGCACGGAACTATATATCTTGGGACATGGCAGGAAATGCGGATTACGTATATCAGAAAATGAACTATTTCATTACTTCTTATTGGCAGGCGCACCGAAGAAAGACAAGATAGTTCAGCTACATTGCAATCATAAGGGATATAGATCACTTACTGAATTATTGCATGCGCAGACAGATCTTAAGCGAGATGGTTTAAGGTTTCCCTGGCAGAACATATATTATTTTCTGCGAAATTTTTAACTTTTAAAATAATTAAATTACAGAAAACTTTTGATTTAGCAAAATTCAAAGGTCAGGAACTCTAAGGCTATTTTCATCATCTTTTTATCCTAACTGCGTTGGAGTTGGTTTTTTAAAGAAAGAAGTTATTCAAAATGCGAGGAGACAATCTGCTATGAGTATATTATCTGCCATAGGAAATACTCCGCTTGTAGAATTTACTAATCTGAATAGTGACTCAAAAGTAAGAATTTTTGGTAAACTAGAAGGCGCAAACCCAAGTGGTTCTGTTAAAGACAGACCCGCCTACTATATGATAAAGAAAGCAGAGGCATCAGGGGAGTTAATCCATAATAAAATAATACTTGAGGCGACATCTGGTAATACTGGTATTTCTCTTGCGATGATAGGAGCAGCAAAGGGATACAAGGTTAAGTTAATCATGCCTGATTGTGTTAGCATTGAAAGACGGCGTATTTTGGAAGCCTTTAGCGCTGATGTTATACTTACTCCAGGATGTGATGGTACTGATGGTGCAATTCGGAGGGCGCTCGAATTACTAATGGAGGAACCTGAAAAGTATTTTATGCCTAATCAATTTGAAAATGAAAATAATGTTCTGGCACATTATGAAACTACAGGACCTGAGATATTTACTCAGACTAACGGAGAGATAGATGTTTTTGTTGCTGGCATGGGGACAACCGGAACTCTAATGGGTGTAGGCATGTATCTGAAAGAACAAAAACCTAGTATTAGAATTGTTGGCGTTGAACCTACAAAAGGTCATGCCATTCAAGGGCTTAAAAATATGAAGGAATCCA
>Ga0153916_10001649_pt1 | contig 16167 bp, 16 predicted proteins | sample Opewatmetagenome_FD_109642 | JGI IMG/M metagenome (GOLD analysis project Ga0153916, IMG submission 109642) | Freshwater wetland microbial communities from Ohio, USA - Open water 3 Core 3 Depth 4 metaG | ecosystem: Environmental > Aquatic > Freshwater > Wetlands | place: USA: Ohio, Lake Erie...
AATCCTTTGAATGTGCCGTGCGGCCCGATCATGTCGACCGAGGATCTGGCCAACGACGAGCACGTGCGCGGCCGGGATATGTATGTCGAGCTTGACCATCCCCAGCGCGGCAAGTGGTATAACGTCGGCATGCCGATCAAGCTTTCCGACTCGCCGGCGAAGATCGAGCGTTCGCCATTGCTCGGCGAGCACACCGAGGAAATCCTCAAGGAAGTGCTGGATTATAGCGACGAGCGGATCGAAAAACTGAGAAACGCTGGGGCGTTTTCCACGCCGCCGAAAAAAACAGCGTAATCGGAATTTATTCGGCCGCCAAGGCGCCAATGACGCCACGAAGGTTTTGACCTGCGGAGCCCCGGCGTTTCTGGTTTCTTGGCGGCTTTATTGTTTTAGGAGTGAGAAATGAAGATAGCCATTATTGGGCAGCAGGATTTTAGTTTCGACATCACTCTTGTTTCACAAAAATTAGTCTCCACTGAAATCCTGCTGCAGGAGGTGCAAGCATGAAAATAGCCATTATCGGGCAGCAAGATTTTAGTTCCGACGTAACTTTTTCTGTGCAAAAATTAGTCTTCACTGAAATCCTGTTGGGGGAACTGTCATGAAAATAGCTATCATTGGCCAACAGGATTTTGGCAAGGCGGTGCTGGAAGCTTTTGTCGCGCGCGGCGATGAAGTCGCGGGCGTGTTCGTGGCGCCGGACAAGGAGGGCGCGAAACCCGATCCGCTGAAAGTCGCGGCTCAGGAGAAAGGCCTTAAAGTGTTACAGTTTCCGTCATATCGCAAGCCGGAGGCGCAGGACGCGCTCAGAGCGCTGAACGTCGACCTCGGTGTCATGGCCTATGTGCTGCTGTTCGCGCCGCAGGAATTCGTCAATATTCCCAGGCATGGTACCATCCAGTACCATCCGTCGCTGTTGCCGAAGCATCGTGGCCCCAGTTCGATCAACTGGCCGATCATCCAGGGCTCAACCAGGACCGGTTTGACCATTTTCCGCCCCAACGACGGGCTCGACGAAGGGCTGGTGATCCTGCAGAAGGAATGCGAGATCGGTCCCGACGAAACCATAGGTGATGTCTATTTCAATAAGCTGTCGCCAATGGGCATCAAGGCCATGCTGGAGGCGGCCGATCTGGTCGTGGCGGGCAAGCACAAGGAAGTCGTGCAGGACGAATCACAGGCGACCTACGAGGGCTGGTGCCGCTCGGCAGAGGCCAAAATCGACTGGGCGAAACCGATCGACCAGGTCTACAACCTGATCCGCGGCTGCAATCCAGCCCCCAGCGCATGGACGACGCTCGCTGGCAAGAAGGTGCAGATTTTCGATGCGCGTAAGACTGTATTTCGGCGCTTCGCCGACGTGGTCGGAAAAATAAGCGAGGTTTCGGATGTGACCGCAGATAGCTTCAAGGTCACCGCGCAAGGCGGCTTGATCGAGGTGCTGCGCGCACGCGGCGAGGATGGCAAGAAGGTTTCCGGCGGCGAGTTTGCCCGCAACCACAGCCTGTCCAACGGGACCCTCCTCGGCAGCTGAGCTTATTTATTATATTCATTACGTTAAATCTCAAAGGGCCACGGGATCACCGTGGCCCTTCGTTTTGCGCGCCATCCACAACACCGACAGCCCTGCTGGATTTTAGGCATCTTTTCGCCCTCTTTGCTGAAATACGGTGTTGTCCGCGATACCGGAATCGGGTTCCAGGACGGCGCGTATTGCTGCAGGCATAGCGCTGTAATTATCTGTATTTGCGTGATTTTTTTGGCATAGTTGTTGAAAAAAACATATATCTTTCTAGCGAATATCGTAAAATAATCAAGTAAATAAATTGGGTTAACTCATTAAAAAAATACCGAAAACCAAGGAATGGCGATGAGGAAACTGGATTTCTGGAAATCGGATTGGTTTCCCGGAGTTGTGGCGGCGCTCATCTTGGCCGTGGCCGCCAGCGGTGACCTGATCCAGAGCTTGGAACGCAAGGCGTATGACTTGGGCGTCAAGGCTGCGTCGCGCACGCCGTCGGACAAGATCGTGCTGATCGGATCCACCGCCGCCGGGCTGGGCACGACGCAAGTGACACCAATTTCGGCGGCGACGCGACCGGTGCTGACCATGGCGCATACGGTATGAGCATTCTGGGCGAGCATTTTTTCGTCGTGCCGAGCTGGGGTCCATGGATTGAGAACGGGCTATTCCTGCTGGTCGCGGGTTACCTGATCGTACTGTTACCCCGGCTCAAGGCTGCCGCTGCAGGGATAGTCAGCCTGGCTATCGGCCTTGCCCTGATTTTCGCGCATTTCGTGCTGATGGCGACCCAGCTCCTGTGGATCCGGTCGATGGCCACGGTGGTGCTGCTCGCGGTGGGCTACGCTGCACTGATCGGCAAGCGTTTCCTTGTTGCCGAGCGCGGCAAGGAGAAATCCGACATCGAATCCGCGGAATCGAACCGCATGCCGGGGCTGGCATTTCAGGGCCAGTGCCAGCTTGACATCGCATTCGATAAATTCCGCAAACTGCCGATCGCCGACGGCGTGATGAATCTGCTCTACAATCTTGCGCTCGACTTCGAGCGCAAACGCCAGTTCAATAAGGCCAAGTGTGTTCCGCTGCATGTCGGAATATAATCCAAAGTTCCGGGACCTCGAGCAACGCCTCGGCCGTTCCGCAGCGATGGCGGAGACGGTAATACTCGGCGGTGCAAGCCATCCTGGCGGCACCATGATTCTGGGCGGCGGCACTGAGAAGCCCATGCTGGGCCGCTACCAGGTGGAGAAGGAGCTGGGCAAAGGTGCGATGGGCGTCGTCTATCTTGGCCGGGACCCGAAAATCGGGCGCGTGGTGGCGATCAAGACGATGGCGCTGTCGCAGGAATTCGAGCCGGACGAGCTTAAGGGCGTAAAAGAACGCTTCTTCCGCGAGGCTGAAACCGCCGGCCGGCTCAACCATCCCAACATCGTCACCATTTTCGGCGCCGGCGAAGAGCATGACCTCGCTTACATTGCGATGGAATTTTTGAAGGGCAAGGATCTTACGTCCCATATCAAGCCCGGAACCCTGCTGCCGCTGCCCAAAGTGCTGTCAATTGTTGCGCGCGTCGCGGAGGCGCTCGGGTACGCTCACCGCAACAACGTGGTCCATCGCGACATCAAGCCGGCAAATATCATGTGCGATCTGGAAAGCGATACCGTGAAAGTGACCGACTTCGGCATTGCACGCCTTACCGATTCCTCCAAGACCAAGACCGGCATGGTGCTGGGCACGCCCTTCTACATGTCGCCGGAGCAGCTCTCCGGCAAGAAGGTCGAAGGCCGTTCCGATCTGTTCTCTCTGGGTGTGACGCTCTATCAACTCGCTTGCGGGCAACTCCCTTTTCAAGGCGACTCGATGGCGCAGCTCATGTTCAAGATTGCCAACGAACCACACCCCGACATTCGTGTTCATAATCCCAATTTGCCCACTTGCGTTGCGGCCATCACCAACAAGGCGCTTGCCAAGGATCCCGAGCGCCGCTGCCAGAACGGCAAGAAGATGGCGAAAGCGATCACATTGGCTCTCGCCAGTCTGTCCTCCTCGCCGCCGCCGGCAACGGCGGTGCCTGCCAACTAGGATTACGTGATGTTCGATTTGAGCCAAGTGCTTGAAGTCGCGACAGCTACCCACGCCGGGATGGTGCGCTCGCACAACGAGGATAGTATAGCCGCCGACGCCGAAATCGGGCTGGCGGTGCTGGCTGACGGCATGGGCGGTTACAACGCCGGAGAAGTGGCGAGCGGCATCGCGGTTGCAATGATTTCGACCGAAATGAAACAAGGGCTAAGCGGTGACAGGGCCAAAGTTCTGAACAACGGCGCCGAGCGCTTTCTCGGCGAGTATGCAGAGCGAGCCAACGCAGCGATTTATGAGGCGGCACAAAGCCAGCCGCAGTACTCCGGTATGGGCACCACGCTGGTTGCCGCGCTCTGGTATGACAATCAGATGGCAGTCGGCCATGTCGGCGATTCCAGGCTTTACCGTTTGCGCGGCGAAACGTTCGAACAGGTTACACACGACCATTCCTTGCTGCAGGAGCAGATTGACAGTGGCATGATAACCAAGGAACAGGCTAGATATTCTCAGAACAAAAACCTGGTCACGCGCGCGGTCGGGATCGATCCGGCGGTCGACGTAGAAGTGCATACCTACCCGGTGCAACCGGGCGATATTTATCTGCTGTGCTCGGACGGCTTGAGCGACATGGTCACTGATGAAGACATCCAACTTACCCTGTCATCGCTGCAGGCCAATCTTCCGTTGGCGGCAGAACAACTGGTGCAACAGGCAAACGACAACGGCGGGCGCGACAATATTTCGGTTATTCTGGTGCGTGTGCGCAAGGATTTTCCGGCACAACGCGCCGGATGGCTGGATAAATTGAGGACTTGGTTCGGATAAGGGATATTACCATGGCGAAGTTGATTCTCAGTCTGGATGGGTCGGTTATCAGGGAAGTTCCTCTTGACAAGGAACGGGTAACGATCGGACGCAAGCCATATAACGATATTCAGATTGAAAACCTGGCGGTGAGCGGCGAACACGCGTGCATAGTGACGATACTACATGACTCGTTTCTGGAGGATCTCGGCAGCACCAACGGTACCTTGGTCAACGGCAGCCCGATCAAGAAACACATCCTGCAGAACAACGATGTAATCGACATCGGCAAGTATCGACTCAAGTACGTGGGCGACGCGCCGGTGGCGGGCCAGACCCCGGCTGACGATTTCGCGAAGACCATGATTTTGCGCACCCCGGCAGCGGCAAAAGCGGCCGCTGAGCCCAAAGTCGTCGTTAATAGCCAAAGCGGGGTGACGCTTCCAATGGCGGCAGCGGTGGCACTGGCAGCACCAGCGCTGGCAGCGGCAAAACCTGCCGAACCTCAACCGCTGGCCGCGATCCAGATCCTGAATGGCCCGAGTGCCGGCAAGGAACTCGAACTCACGAAGAACCTGACCACCCTGGGCAGGCCCGGGGTGCAGGTTGCGGTCATTACGCGTCGTCCACAAGGCTATTTCATCACTCACGTCGAGGGCGCGAACTTCCCGATGGTCAACGGCAAGACACTGGATGTCCAAGCGCATCCGCTCAAAGATCACGATGTCATCGAGCTTACTGGCGTGAAAATGGAGTTTTTCGTCAAGTCGAAATAAGCACAGGCCTGGGAGATTGTCGGACCTGGGTCCGACAATCTCCTAAAATGAAAAGCATTAAAGAACGGGGTAAAAAGGACGCGATGCAAGTGGCGTTTGTTCCGACCGGCACGGCGTTCCGACACAGAAAGTTTCTTTCTTAAGCAGCATGTCGTCGAAGCGTCGATCAACAGCGAGCCGTTAACGCTACGCGTTTCGGTGAAGGGGGCCAAGTCCCACAGGCTGCTAGCGCTGATTATTGGTTTTTTGTCTTAACGCATATTCCGGAAGTGACGAGAAGGCATCGCCTATTATGAGCCCCTGTCGCTGGCGATGGTGCGTGTACTGCTGGGTGTGCCCCCGGTCAAGCCGTTGTTTGAGGAAGAGGGCTTGCCCGGGAACTATACCGGACTCGAGTGGTTGCAGATCGGCACGCTCAGAATCCCGGTCGACGATACCGCGAGTGCGCTGGTGTCGCGGCCGCAAGGGCAGCTTCAGGTATTTTCCCATGGTCGGTGAAATGGCCAGGGATCCCGACAAGTTCTCGATGGAAGGCGAGAGCCGCGAGGCCGGACTGGAAATGCACCAGACGCTCCGAGATCTGAGGCCACAATTCAAGGCACGGAACTGGCCCGAAATCAGAATGGGAGTGGGATTGAACACCGGACGCATGAGTGTGGGCAATATGGGCTCGGAAATCCGCCTGGCCTACACCGTGATGGGCAATGCCGCTTCGCGCCTGGAGGGCATCACAAAGGAATACGGGGCTGATATCATAGTCGGCGAGGGCACCAGGGATGCGGTGTGCGATGTGGTGCTCCGGGAGGTTGACCGGGTAAGGGTCAAGGGCAAGGATGTGGCGGTGGCGATTTTCGAGCCGCTGGGGCTTGAGGGACAGGTCGACAAAGCCAAACTTGATGAAATGGAGTTGTACCATCAGGCATTGAAGCTCAATCGCAGCCAGGACTGGCACAAGGCCGGGCTGCAACTGCTTGATTTGCAAAAAATGTTGCCAGACAGCAAACTCTACAAGACATTCATCCAGCGCATCATGTTCCTGCGCGCCAATCCGCCCGGTTTGGACCGGGATGGCGCCTTTACCTTCGAAACCAAATAACGATGAGATTAAAGATACTCGGTTGTAGCGGAGGGATCGGCGGCACTTTGCGCACCACATCGATGTTGCTTGACCATGACATACTGATCGATGCGGGTACCGGCGTAGGTGATTTGCTTGTCAGCGAACTGGCGCTGATCGATCACGTTTTTGTCACGCATTCGCATATGGATCATGTAACCTCGATCCCGTTTCTGGTCGATACCGTGGGCTGGATGCGCGATAAGCCGATTACCGTGCATGCGACCATGCAGACGCTTGATATCCTCAAGCGGCACCTCTTCAATTGGAAGCTATGGCCCGATTTCACCGAGATTCCGGATGCGGAACACCCTGTACTGCGCTATGAAGTCATTACGCTGGGGGAGACGGTGGAACTGGGCGGCCGCAAAATCACACCGCTGCCGGCAAATCACGTAGTGCCGGCGGTGGGTTTTCATCTCGATTCCGGCCGCGCGAGCCTGGTTTTTACCGGCGATACCACCACCAATGATCCGCTGTGGCAAGAGGTGAACCAGATTGCCAACCTGCGTTATCTGATCATCGAAACGGCTTTCTGCAACCGTGAAAAGGATCTGGCAATCGCCTCCAAGCATTTGTGCCCGAGCATGCTGGCAGAGGAACTGTCCAAGCTCAAGCTGCAGGCGGACATATACATCATGCACCTGAAGCCGGGCGAGATCGAGCTGACGATGCGGGAAATCGAGGAATGTGCGGGTAAATGGAAGCCGCACATGCTGCAGAACGACCAGATTTTCGAATTTTGACGCAATAGCGGGCATTTATTGCCGCTATTCGCGTTTTCCAACGGGGTTTGCAGGGTTTAAAATGAGGGCGCTATGAGTACCGTACTCCAGAGCAAACCGGTGGCACAGGAAAATTTGGCCGAGAAGCTGAATTTCCAGCAGAAACTGCAGACGGTCACCAACAAGATTCACGCCGCCAACACCATCGACGAGATCACTCTCGAACTCTCGCAGGATTTGTGCAGCCTGTTCAATGCCGACCGCTTGACGATCTATATGGTCAGCGAGGACAAAGGCTCCATCGTATCCAAGGTGAAGACCGGGCTGAATTCATTCAAAGACATCAAGCTGCCGATCAATGAGCAGTCGATTGCCGGTTTTGTCGCGGTGCATAAGCAGGTGATCAACATCCGCGACGTCTATGACGATGCCGAACTCAAGTCTTACAGCCCGCAGCTCAATTTCCTGAAGGCGGTCGACAGCAAGACCGGCTATCGCACCAGGCAGATGCTGGTGGCGCCGATGGTCGAGGTCAAGAGCAAGGACCTGATCGGCGTGGTGCAGATCATCAATTCCAAGACCGGGCAGCCGTTCCCGCTGGTCATGGAAGAGGGCGTCACCCAGCTTGCCGAAACGCTGTCCATTGTGTTCCGTCAGCGGCAGAGACCAAAGCTGCAGGTACACAGCAAGTACGATGCGCTGGTGATCAACGCGGTGGTCTCGGCCGAGGAACTGGAGCTCGCGCAGCGCTCGGCGCGCCGCAAGAACCTCGACATCGAAATCGTGCTGACCGACGAGTTCCAGGTCAAGGTAGCGGCGCTCGGTGAAGCGCTGTCGTCCTATTTTGGTGTGCCATACGAGCCGTTCAAACAGGATCGCATCAAGCCGCCCAGACTCATGAAGAACATGAGCCGGGAATTCTGCCAGAACAACATGTGGATTCCCCTTGAGGATAGCAGGGAAGGGATCGTCGTGCTGACCACCGATCCGGAAAGAACCATTGCCTCCAAGATGGTCAACAACGTCTATCCCAGGAGCAAGGCCGTCTACAGGGTCTGCACCAACCGCGAGTTTGCGGCGACGCTCGATCAGATGTTCGGCGGTGGCGCGTTTAGTGACAGCGGCAACGTCGAAGACTTGCTGGGCTCGCTCGACGACGATGAAGAGGGCGGCGTAATAGGCGATGACATTGCCTCCGCGGCGAACGATAACGAGCTGGTCAAGCTCGTCAATAAAATCATCATCGATGCCTATCAGCAGGGCGCGTCGGATATCCACGTCGAGCCGTACCCGGGCAAGTCCAAGACCGAGATTCGTTTCCGCAAGGACGGCTCGCTGACGCCCTACATCCAGGTGCCGGCGAGCTACCGTAATGCCCTTGTGGCGCGGCTCAAGATCATGTGCGATCTGGATATTTCGGAGAAGCGCAAGCCGCAGGACGGCAAGATCAAGTTCAAGAAATTCGGCCCGCTCGATATCGAGCTGCGGGTGGCGACCATTCCCTCGGCAGGCGGGATGGAAGACATCGTGATGCGCATACTCTCGGCTGGCGAGCCTATCCCACTCGACAAGCTGGGCCTTTCCCCGCGCAACCTCAAGATGTGCAAGGAGGCCATCGAGAAGCCGTATGGACTGTTTTTTGCGTGCGGGCCGACCGGTTCGGGTAAGACGACGACGCTGCATTCCGTGCTGGGTTACCTTAACACGCCGGACACGAAAATCTGGACCGCCGAAGATCCGGTTGAGATTACGCAGCGGGGCCTGCGCCAGGTGCAGATGAACCCCAAGGCCGGGCTGACCTTCGCCGTGGCGATGAGAGCATTCCTGCGCGCCGATCCGGATATCATCATGGTGGGCGAGATGCGGGACAAGGAAACGGTGTCGACCGGCATCGAAGCCTCGCTTACCGGCCACCTGGTGTTCGCCACGCTGCATACCAACAGCGCACCGGAGTCGATCATCCGCCTGCTCGACATGGGCATGGACCCGTTCAACTTCGCCGACGCGCTGCTCGCCGTTCTGGCGCAGCGTCTGGCCAAGCGGCTGTGTGGCAAATGCAAGGAGGCTCAAGTCGCCAGCGACGAGGATATCCGGCTGCTGATGGACGAATATGCGCTCGAGTTGCAGAACACCGAGGCTTGGAAAAAAGATCCGCAGGGCGAGCGCGCAAAACTGGCGCAGGAGTGGCAGCAGACCTTCGCCAACGACAAGGGCGAGTTCATACTGCACCAGGCGAAAGGCTGCGAAGTCTGTGGCAACACCGGCTACAAGGGACGCGTTGGTCTGCACGAACTGCTGATGGGTACGGACATAATCAAGAAGAACATCCAGGAGCATGCCCGCGTGGCGCAGATGTTGGCGACCGCGCTCGAGAACGGCATGCGCACCCTGAAACAGGACGGCATCGAAAAAGTCCTGATGGGAATCACCGATATCAAGCAGGTGCGTGCGGTTTGTATCAAGTGATCAACGTTTTTATCGGCTACGACCCGCGCGAGACCGTGGCATTCAGCGTGCTGGCCCACAGCATCCATGCGCGTGCTTCCGAGCCGGTCACGATCGCGCCCCTGATGCTGGGTCAGCTCAAACAGGCGCTGACACGCGAGCGCCACCCGTTGCAGAGCACGGATTTCTCGTTTTCGCGCTTCCTGACACCGTATCTCTCGAGCTACAGCGGATGGTCGGTGTTCATGGACTGCGACATGCTGATGCTCGACGACATCGCCAGCCTGTTCCGGCTGCGCGACGACCGTTATGCGGTGATGGTGGTCAAGCACGACCACGTGCCGCGGGAGACCGTCAAGTTTCTCGGCGAGCCGCAGAGCAAGTACCAAAAAAAGAACTGGTCGAGTGTGATGCTGTTCAATAATGCCAAATGCCGGGCGCTGACGCCGGCATACGTCGATAGCGCATCCGGCCTCGAATTGCACCAGTTCAAGTGGCTGGAAAGTGACGATCTGATCGGCGCGCTGCCCGACCGCTGGAACCACCTCGTCGGCTACAACGCGCCGCGCCGGGACGCGGCGCTGGTGCATTACACGCTGGGCGGGCCCTATTTCGATGAATACCGCGATTGCGAGTATGCCGAAGCATGGCGCAGGGAACGCGACCGCATGCTCGCGGTGGCGGACGCGGCTGCAGCGGGCGGGCGCTGACCACCGTGTATCGCTTAGTTCAGCCCGCCGGAGCGGGTGCGCACCACGCAACCCTGGTCGATTGCAGCAGAATTTGCTGCAGCCAGCATGTGACGAAAAGCGTCACATTGTGCCCATTAGTGGACACGATTTTATGACGGGATCATTTTTGCTTCGTGATGGAAGTCATGCGCGTTTGACGGCTTCATCAAAAATGGCGCCTGAAACCGCGCAAAGCGACCCGCGAAGCGGCGAAACGTAATGTAACTGATGGAAATTAAACATATTTTCTAAATACGCGCTGCCTGTTCTGCTCTAATCATCTGATAAATAATAATAACTCAGATTCCACGCGACTTAGGCACAGCGCTTGCTTTAAGGGGGCCAGCGCAAACGAAAGTTTGTGTTTCCATCCACGTTTAGGAGATTGTTATGAAGATGAAACGAATCCAGCAGGGCTTCACCCTGATCGAACTGATGATCGTGGTCGCGATCATCGGCATTCTGGCGGCGGTCGCGCTGCCAGCGTACCAGGACTATACGCTCCGTGCGAAGATGACCGAGGTAATCCTTGCGGCAAGTGCCTGCCGCACTTCGATCACGGAGGTCTACCAATCGGGTTCGAGCGCAACCGCGCCCGGCGCAAACAACTGGGGTTGCGAAGTGTCCGTCGGTACCGCTACCGCCACGAAGTACGTGCAGTCGATCAGCACGGATATAAACGGGTTGGTCAGCGTGGCCATACAGAACTTCAGCAATTCGAATCTTACGGATGGCTTGATCGTGACGCTGGCGCCGATGAAAAATACCACCACGCTTGCCACGACAGCCGATATTGGCAATTCCCTTAACACGTGGCGTTGCGGCAGCACGACTGATGGCACCAACGTGCCGGGCAAGTACCTGCCGGGCTCCTGCCGCGGTTGATCGAACTGCTTGACGCTTTGAAGAAAAAGGTACCCCGCGGGGTACCTTTTTTTGTCCCCATGATTCGGCGCATCGCGCAGCATTTTCCCCACCTGATCGGCGTCTGCCTGATCGCGGCGCTCGCGTGCCTGCTTTATGTCCCGTTTCTCGGCAACCCGTTGGTTTTCGACGATATGCCCCTTTTCTCCGGTGAGGGGTTTTCGAATTTCGGAATGCTGCCCTTCGGCTTCGATCTGCGCCATCTTCCCTACTTTTCACTCGCCTTTACTCAAATTGTCTGGGGGCAGTTCCCGCCTTGGGGGCATCCTGAAATTCATCGTGTCCTGAGTCTCGCCTTCCACCTTGCCTGTTCGCTGGCGCTCTACAAGCTGCTCTGCGATCTATTGTCCGCGGCAAGGGCGATGCCCGATGCGCCGTCTCCGGACGAGGCGCGCATCAACGTGAACGCGCTGGCATTCGTCGGGGCGGCCGTCTTCGCTATTCATCCGGTCACGGTGTATGGTGAGGCCTACCTGATTCAACGAACCATCGTCTTCGCCACCCTGTTTTCACTGCTGTCCCTGATTTATTTCGTGCGCGGTTTGTCGCGCGGCAGTCATGCCGATGCCATATCCGCTGCGCTCTTTTACACGCTCGCCGTACTTTCCAAGGAGCACAGCGTGCTGCTTCCCGCGGTGGCGGTGCTGGCCGTGCCTTTGGTGGGTTCGGAGCGGCGTTTCGCCGCCCGTCACACCGCCCTTTACCTTGCAGCCTGCGCGCCCGCGGCGATTTTCGTAACCCTGCTCAGCAAAGGGGTAATCGGCGATGCCTACGAGCCGTCTTTCCGCATGGTCGCCGATCAGCTCGAGGGCGTTTTCGGATTTGATATCTCGGATTTCCCATGGTCGCTGAGTGCCGTGACCCAGGCAGGGCTATTCTTCAAATACCTGGCTTTGTGGCTATGGCCCGATACCCGCTCGATGTCAATCGATTTCCGCGTGAACTTTATCGAGACGTGGTCGCCGGGATGGACGCTCCTGAAAGTGTCGGCTTTTGTTGCCTGCGGCACGTTCGGTTTCCTGCTCCTGCGGCGCCGCGGCAGGGCCGGCCTTGTCGGATTCGGGCTGCTGTATACTTGGGTTCTTTTCCTGGTCGAGTTCACCGCCGCCCGGTTCCAGGAACCGTTCGTGCTTTACCGCAGCTACCTGTGGGCACCCGGCATTATGATCATGCTCGTTGCCCTGCTGAGCGGTGTTTCACGCCGAACAGCGCTCGCCGCGTTCATGTTCGTTTGCCCCGTGCTGTTGTATCAGGCGCGCGACCGCCTAGTGACCTTTTCGAGTCCGCTTATCCTGTGGAAGGATGCCGTTGCGAAACTTCCCGAGAAGCCGATCCCCTGGGGGTCACGCACGCTGTATAACCTGGGTAGGGAATACCTGTACAGCGGGCATCCGGACAAGGCGATCGAGACCGCTGAACGATGCCTGGCGCAATATCCAAACACTTACCACTGCCATTTCGCCCGCGGAGCGATTCATCTCGAGTTGGGAGAGTTCGACCAGGCACTCCGGCACCTTACTCGTGCACTCGGGTTGCGTCCCGAAGGAGGGCTGGCCCGTCATCTCGGATTCATCTTCGAAAATCGCGGCCGGCTTGAAGAAGCGAAGATGTTTTACCGCCGTGCGGCCGAACTGGGTTACAAGGCCGCTGACAATAGGATCAGCCGCCTGGACGCGCCCGACGGCGGCCTCCTGCAGCCTAAGAAGGCTATCACAGTGCGCTAGCGTCCTTACAATGGCACCCACACGGGGTCGCGTTGCCGCTCCTTGGGTAAATTCATATGCCGCGCTAGGCAAGACTCGCAGAATAAGTTATTTTTAGCGACGTTTTTACTTTCTCGCTGTATTCTAATCTGATGACGATTTTTAAATGGTTTGATGCCAAGGAGGTGGACGAGCTTGCGGCATCGATTGCAGCGGAGCTCGTTAAGCGCGTTCCCCCATCCACGCTGCCCGCTCACGACAAGAAAGCGGCGACGCGGCTGCGGAATACGCACGATGCGATTTTCGCCCGGGCGGGAAAATTTGCCCGTACACATAAGCTCAATGTCTATAAGAAGGCCCGGCTGGGCAATCAGTTCCGCTGGGCGCTGAGGGATGCCGGCTATCCCCCGGAATTCGTCGAAGCCTGGACACGTGAACTCGTCACCTTGATCGCGATTAATCATTAATCTCGTGGTCGGTAAATGACCAGACGACCAATGCCGTGAAGCGGTCATCTTGCGGAAACTTCTGAGCCAATTGTTTCGATTTGAACGCACGACGTCGCCTATAGCGCTGCATGATCATTCCGCGGCCTCTGCAAGCGATGCCGCTGATCGCTTGATCGCCGAAGGCAACCGCGCCGAGAACGAGGGCGATTTTCGCAAAGCATGCGAGCAATATCGCAGCGCCGTGGATGTCGCCCCTGCGTATTCCAAAGCACATCTCAACCTTGGCATAGGACTGGAGGCCGTGGGTGATGTCGAGGGCTCGATCCAATCCTATGAAACGGCGCTGGCGATCGATCCCGGAAATCCGTATGCGAGCTATAACCTTGGTAAGCTGCTCTACACCCGTGGCGCGCTGTCCCGCGCCGAGCAGTTGCTTCACTCCGCCCTGAAATACAAGCCGGAGTTTCCAGAGGCGCAAGTCGCGTTGTCCAACGTATACGATTCGCTGGGAAAACTGGAATCGGCACTGTACGCGCTGGACGCCGCGCTGAAACAGCGGCCCGACTGGGCCGGCGCGTTGCTCAATTACGGAACAGTCCTGCGGAAACTGGGCAGATTGACCGAGGCGGAATCCGCGCTGCGGCAGGTAGTAGCGATCGATCCTGGGAGCCCTGATGCAATCCATGATCTTACTCAATTGCTTTGCGCGCGCGGAGCGATGCAGGACGCAGAGAAGCTTATTCGGCTCGCTTTGCAACACAAACCCGAGTTCCCTGACGCGTATGGTGCCTTGTTTCATGTGTACGATTCTCAAGGAAACCTCAATGCTGCCGCGGCAGCCCTGGAGGTCGCGCTAAAGCAAAGGCCGGATTGGGCCGAAGCGTTGCACAATTACGGGACTGTTCTGAAGAAACTGCGAAGGCTGACGGAGGCGGAAGCCGCGTTACGGCGAGCGATTGAAATCGCCCCCGCGTTTTCGTTCACACACTTGGTATTGGGCGCTGTCCTGCTTTCGGAGGGCCGTATCGCGGAGGCCTTGGAGGTCTTTCGAGTGGGTCGAAAGCTTGATCCGGACGGGTTTGACCTGGAATCCGCCGAGTTATTTACGCTCAACTTCTCGGATGACGTCTCCAGTAATGCGATCTTTGAAAGACACAGGGCGTTTGGCGCGAGACTCGAAAAGGCCCATTCCCGGCGCTTCGCGCCGTTTCAGAATTCCAGGGAACCGGACCGACGTCTTCGCATCGGCTACGTTTCAGGCGACTTCCGCAGTCATCCTGTTGCTTTGTTCATGATTCCCTTATTGGAACGACACGACAGATCCGCATATCAGATCTATTGTTACTCAGCTGGCACCAGCGCAGACGAGCTCACGCGACAAGTGCAAACCCGGGCAGATATCTGGCGAGAGGTGGCCGCGATATCTCATACGCAGCTCGCCGACACGATAAATAGCGACGGGATTGACGTCTTGGTCGACCTATCCGGGCATTCTGGTGAGTCGCGGCTCGTCGTCTTCGCGCAGCAGCCTGCGCCCATACAGGTGACCTGGCTGGGCTATCTGAGCACGACGGGGATGACGCGCATCCAGTACCGTTTTTGCGACCGTTACACCGATCCTCCAGGAGCGACCGAGCAGCTTCATACAGAAACCTTGTTCAGGCTTCCGAACAGCCAGTGGTGCTACCGTCCTTATTTTCTGGTCGACTACACGTGCACCGGGATCGCTCCCTTCGAGAAAAACCAGTTTGTCACGTTTGGATCATTCAACGACGCCTCGAAGCTTTCTCCCTCGGTACGCAAGCTGTGGGCGGAGATCCTGACGCGGGTGCCGGATTCGCGCCTGGTCTTCGTTGGCGTTCCGGACGGGCACGCGCGGGACAGCCTGATTCAGTATTTTGAGAGTGCGGGCATTGCACCGACGAGAATCGCAGTACTGCCGCGAGTTGCGCTTCAGGAGTATTTCCGCTGGTTCAACGAGGTGGACATCGCCTTGGATACAACCCCATACAGCGGAGGCACCACCACGTGCGATGCCCTCTGGATGGAAGTTCCGGTGATCACGCTCGCGGGAACCAAGTCAATATCGAGAAGCACCACCGGCATACTTTCAACGATCGGCCTCACGGAATGGATAGCCTCGACCCCGGAAGATTATGTGCGACTGGCCGTCGAGCACGCGGCAGAGGGAAACGGCCTTGCAAAGCTGCGGGGTACATTGCGCCAGAGGTTGCGCGAGTCGCCGCTCATGGACGAAGCCCGCTTTGCGCGCGACGTCGAGGATGCTTATCGAAGGATGTGGCGGGCATGGTGCGGCAGCGCTGGCGAATAATCCTGTCTGGCTAAGGCAGAGGCTGGCTGTAGCGCCGGATTGACCGGGCTGCGGCCATCATCCGAGGGGCTGGAGAACCGTGATGACTCGCAGGAAAATCGCAGATTTCATGGTCTCGGTCCGGGACTTTGGGAGCAATTGATTGCGCAATCATGTTTGAGTGGTTGTCTAAGACCGACAAAAAGACGGCCCCGGGATCTTCCGCGACGGGGGCGTCGCGCTCGCCTGCCGCAAGTAACGAAGGTGGCGTGGTCGCTTGTTTTCCGACAATTGACATTGCCTTGCAACACCATCAGGCCGGGCGCCTGTCCGAAGCTGAGGTTGCTTACCGCGCGGTGCTGGCGGCGGAGCCGGGCAACATCGACGCGCTGCATTTTCTGGGTGTCATCGCCTATCAACTCGGGAACCACGAACAGGCCGCGGAGTTGATATCTCGGGCACTGACCCTGAATGCCTCGAATGCCCCGGCGCACAACAACTTGGGGAATGTGTTTCGAGCGCAAGGCAAGTTGGACGAAGCTCTGGTTTGCTTCGAGAAGGCTGTGGCCCTGCAGCCG
>Ga0153916_10001650_pt1 | contig 16163 bp, 14 predicted proteins | sample Opewatmetagenome_FD_109642 | JGI IMG/M metagenome (GOLD analysis project Ga0153916, IMG submission 109642) | Freshwater wetland microbial communities from Ohio, USA - Open water 3 Core 3 Depth 4 metaG | ecosystem: Environmental > Aquatic > Freshwater > Wetlands | place: USA: Ohio, Lake Erie...
GAATTGAAAATTATCCTCCATTTCAGATTAAAATTATTGAATTAACCTTGTCTCTCTGTCCGGAACATCTATTTTTACACCATTTATCCGCACTTCTTCATCATTTTTATAAGTAATAGTCATGATTACGTTTCCTTCCAAATCATATCTTTTCCAGCTTCTTTCACGTATTCCTGCAGAATAATATCTTTCTTCCTTAATTTTGCCATTTTCATAATACAGCTTATGTTTTCCATCAGCATTACCTTGAAAATAATCGCCTTCGTATTTAAGAGTGCTGTCATTATAGAAATACTTCCATTTTCCGTCTTTTAGGCCGGTAATATAATTTCCTAGCTCAATATCATCGCCAACCCTATAATACCATTCACCTTCTTTTTCTCCATCAACCCAATCTCCTTTTGTTATTATTTTTCCATTTTCTGAATATTCAATCATAATTCCGTCTTCTTTTCCATTAAAATACGATTCCTCTCTCCACACATTGCCATTTTCATAATACCAGGTCCAAATTCCAATTTCTTTGCCTTTAATATATTCCCCTGTTTGTTCAATATTTCCATTTTTAAAATAAAATGTCCATTTACCGGATCTCAGATTATCTAAATAGCTTCCCATCGCTTTCAAATTTCCATCTGGATAGTAATCTTTCCATTCATCCTGCCTTTTACCTGCAACATCTATTATTCCTTCTGAAATGACCTTGCCAAGATCATTATAAATTCTTGCAGCAGTAACACTTCCATCTGGACCATATTCGCGATGTATACCCACGGGGATGTTGTTTCTGTACGCACCACTTGATATTAATCTGTTTTGACTGTCGTAATTATTTCTTATTTCCACATTCATTTCTTCCTCTACTTTTTCAGTAACTAAATTACCTTTATCGTAATTCAGCAATAATATCATATCCCCTTTTTCATTAAACTCTTTATAGAATCCATCAAGAATATCATTAATATAAATTTCCTCCTTTCTTACCCTTCCATCAGGATAAAATTCTATCCATGTACCCATCTTTAAACCATTTTTATCTCTTCTGTTTATTTCCTCTTTTTCAGTTATATAGCCATTATGATAATAAATCAAAGAAATAATCATACCGTTCTCATCAAATTCCTTTGTTAATCCCTGCCTCTTGCCATTTACAAATGGTACTTCACTTTTAATTTTTCCATCCGGATAATAGTAATAGGATTTACCTTCTTTTTTGTCATCAATATACAGTTCTTTTGAAATAATTATGCCACTTCCGGTACCATTTGCAATATCACTGTAATCATAAGTCAGTAAATATCCATTCTTTTTCCCATACATATAACTAATTTTCTGAATAGTATCTCCCTTGATATCAAAGAATAACCAGATACTATCAAGAAGATGGTTTGTGCGTTTTCCTTCTGACTTTATTATACCTGTAACATAATAAGTTTTCCAGTATCCGTCTGGTTTGCCGTTTATCATCAGTCCTTCACTAGAAACCTGTCCGTTTGGATAATAAAACTTAACATATCCATCTGTTATATCATTCTGTTGTCCTGATATATACTGAAAATTTATTAATATGAATGCTATTATGATAAGATTTTTCATAGATCAATATTCTTTCTACAAACCAAGCTTTTCTGATATTTCAAGCATATTTTGAATCGACCTTACTGCTTTTATTCTGATTTCTTCTCTGACCTGAACTTCGGGCATTTCATATTTCAAACAATTATAAATTTTTTTTAAAGTAATCAATTTCATGAAATTACAATCACTACAAGCACATGTTGAATCTTTTGGTGGTGCTGGTATAAATTCTTTTTTCGGATTAGCTTTTTTCATCTGATGTATAATCCCTGATTCAGTAACCACTATATATATATTTGCCTTATCTTCTGAGGTATATTTCAGAAGTGATGATGTTGAGCCTATATGATCGGCAATAAGTAAAACAGGTTTTTCACATTCCGGATGGGCAATTATTTTTGCTTCGGGATAAAGTTTTTTTAATTCTATTATTCTCTCAAGTGAAAATTCTTCGTGTACATGGCATGCACCCTGCCAGATGATCATATCTCTTCCTGTTACTTTTTTAATATAGTTCCCAAGATTTTTATCTGGTGCAAAGATTATCTTTTCATTTTCTGGAAGACTTTTGATAATCTGCATTGCATTTGATGATGTACAGGTTATATCTGTCAAAGCTTTAATTTCTGCTGATGTATTAACGTATGAAATTACAGTATATCCCGGATATTGTTCTATAAATTTTTTAAATTCCACAGGCTTACATGATTCAGCCAGAGAACAGCCCGCATTTAAATCAGGTATTAACACCTTCTTTTCCGGAGATAGAATTTTTGCTGTTTCAGCCATAAAATGAACTCCTGCAAATACAATAATATCCGCTGAAGTTTTAGCACTTTTTTGAGATAACTGTAAACTATCTCCCACGAAATCCGCAATATCCTGTATATCGCTTGTCTGATAATAGTGAGCTAATAAGATTGCATTCTTTTCTTTACGCATTTTATTAATCTCATCTACTAAATTTATCGATGCTTCTACTGGTAAATCAACAAAACCCTTACTTGATATTAGCTTATGAACAAGCATATAATAGTATTATTTATATATTTAAAACAAATAATTGATATGATATTATACTGTTAAAATTGTTACTAAAATTTGATATTCTGAACGGTTTTTAATTATCAATAATCTGATAACATCAGACTAACAGGAATTAAAAACCAAAGATCGTAAAAATGAAATTGTTATAATAAAATTAACAAGTATGTTAATTACTATTTGTTTAATAAAAAAACAGGAAACTAAGCAAAAAAATTGTTGAAATATTGTTTAATATTTTAAGATATTCTCTTATATCAAAATTTTGATATTTATTGAAAAATTATATAAAACATTAAATTTAGTATCAATAAGAAACATTTAAGATAAAAGTCATTAAGAATTAACACAGTTTTAACATCATTAAAATTTAAACTATTTTTTATTTATATTTGGATGAAGGGTTAGTTTGTTTAAATAGGAGAATAATTAAAAATGCTATCAAACACATCAAAATATGCAATAAGAGCGGTTATATATCTTTCGTTAAATAACGGGGAGGGAATGAAAATAGGAATAAAACAGATATCAAAAGAACTAAATATTCCAACACCATTCCTGGGAAAGATTTTACAAACACTTGCAAAACATAAAATATTAGCTTCAACAAAAGGTCCTCACGGGGGTTTTGGTTTAGGAAAAAAGGCTGATGATATAAAACTGATTGATATTGTTGATATTATTGATGGTCAGGATATGTTTCAAAAATGTCTGATCAGGCTGGAGGATTGCAGTGAAATCGAACCATGCTCAATGCATTCAAAGTACTCTGAGATAAGGTCACAACTTTTAAACTTATTTCAAAATCAAAACATTTCAGACTTGATCAATGACATAAAAGAAGGAAAGAGAAAAATTATTCTTTAATTCTTGAAGAACTCCTGAAAAAGGGCAATAGTAAAACCAGCAATACTCCAGTTAAACAACCAGCGAGGTTAAATATTAAATCCATTATATCTCCTTGTCTTGAGGCAGTAAACCTATCCTGGATTATTTCAATAATTGCTCCATAAAAAAGAATAATTATAAATGTCACTAAAGCAAGCAGCCAAATAGGCTTTGATTTATTAAAATAGGATAGTAATGATCTGAGAAGTAAAAAAGAAAAAATTCCATAAAATATAAAATGTAATATTTTATCCTGATAAGGCAAAGCAAGCCATTTCTGACTATCGAAATCATTCGCTGGCATGATGCTCAAAATACTTATTAATAAAGCCCAACAAATGGGCTTCCAAAACATTTTAATAATCATAGCGTGCAAAACTACAATTTAAATTAATATCTCCAATGGCCGGAATATACCTGCATATTCCTTTTTGCAGAAATTCATGCAATTATTGTGATTTTCACTTTACTACAGATCTTTCACACTCAGAGGACCTGATTAAGGCAATGGTCAAGGAAATTCATCAAAGAAAAGAATATCTTAATGAGTCAGAAATTAATACCATATATTTTGGAGGAGGTACACCTTCGTTTATAAAGACTGAATTTATTGATGTTTTGTTTAATGCAATTATCAAAAATTTCAGAATTGATAAAAATCCCGAGGTTACTTTGGAAGCAAATCCGGAAGATATCAACCCTGTTTATCTAAAACAAATACAAACAATTGGAATTAACAGGCTCAGTATTGGTATACAATCTTTTTTTAATGATGATCTGATTTTTATGAATCGTGCACACGATGCAAACCAGGCGAAAAAGTCCATATCTGAAGCAAGGAATGCTGGTTTTAAGAATATTAATATAGATCTGATTTACGGTTTTCCCGGTTTATTGAAAAAAAAATGGATAAAAAATATTGAAACTGCGATAGATTTTCACGTGGAACATTTATCAGCCTATCATTTAACATATGAGCCATCTACGATTTTATATTTCAGGAAAGAAAAGAAAAGAATATTGGAAATAAGTGAAAACGAAAGTCTGGAGCAGTTTGTGGAACTTTGTGGAAGAATGAAGTCGGAGGGATATATTCATTATGAGATATCAAATTTTGCCCTTGATGGATTTTATTCAAGGCATAATTCAGGATACTGGAAGCAATTACCATATCTTGGCATAGGACCGTCAGCACATTCATATAACGGCATTACCAGGCAATGGAATATTGCAAAGAATATGAGCTATATAAAGGGAATAGAAAAAAAGGAAGGATTTTTTGAAACAGAAGAGCTGGATTTAAAAACCAGATATCACGATTATGTTATGACATCTATTAGGACAATATGGGGAACAGACAGTGGATTCATACTTAATGAATTCGGAATACAGTATCATAATCATTTTATTACTAACGCAACCGAATTCACTCATTCAGGTGATCTGAATCAAACAGGAAGTAAATATTACCTTACAGATAAAGGAATGCTGATTTCAGATTTAATAATAAAAAAACTTTTTATTTGAGTGCAAAAGTTATGCTGCCTATATCATTACCGTCTACGTAAATATTTACACGATATGTACCCGGTATTAACTGACCATCGTTTGTCCAGAAGATGCATAATTCAATATCAACATTTTCATATTGTACTTCCCGACTGGCTGAAAACACAACTTGTTCTCCCTGGTATTCAAAAAGGTTTACGCCTGAAGTTAGAATTACATCATCTGGCCGGGCTATCCGCAGGTAAATTATCTTATTGCCAGGGGGAATAACAGAATTTTCCCTGATAGTAAAACAAGTTCTTATTTTATCAACCTTATCTGATCTCAGGTTTTCTTTACTTCTTTTATTCAGGGGTGTTATAACAATATTTTTTGCGCTAAGTACAGAAGCTTTTTCGACCATTTGAGTCAGTTCTTCTTTTTGAACTGTTAATTCATCTTTTTCTATTTCCGTCTGTCTGAGTTTTTGTTTAACCTCTATATTTTCTGAACGCAATGTAATATTAGCCTGATTTAATGAATCAATCTGGTATATATAGCTCTTTAATACCTGTCTAATAGTTTCAAGTTCTTTTTCATACATCCGTATCTTATAGACATTATTTGCACTGATTTTAAGAAGCTTTTCGATACGCTGTTGTTCAGCAAGAAGCTTCAAATTCATCGTATCATTTTCCGTTTTAAGGGAATCATATTGATTATAGATACTTTGTAATTCTGTTTCAAGAATACTTTTTTGTCTTTCAAGTTCTGTTTTTTCAATTTCAGATTGCTTTCTCAGATTATTGTATGTAAAGCCAAGATATATAATGGCACAACTGAGAATTATAATCAGAATTATAAGAATAACAGGGGGTTTTCTTTTAGTTTTTCCGGTGGTTATTGCAGGGCCGGATGATTGTTTTTCCTGAATATTGTCCATGAGTGATTAATTGGTTTTAAATAAATTAAGCAAAAATAAACTATTTTAAAACATAACTTAAATTAAAATTCAGTTTTTTGCTTTTCCCTGTGCAGCCACGGCGGCAGCCTTCCTGGCAATTTCATCTTCGTCGCCCAGATAATAATGTTTAAGTGGTTTCATATTTCCATCTAATTCATAAACTAAAGGCACCCCGGTAGGAATATTCAATGCAATTACAGCTTCATTGGTCATGTTATCGAGGTATTTGACCAAAGCTCGCAGGCTATTTCCGTGGGCGGAAATAAGTACCCTTTTACCTGTTTTAATTGTTGGTGCAATAACCTCATGCCAGTATGGAAGAAACCTGGCGACCGTATCCTTCAATGATTCGGTTTTAGGTATATCTTTCTCGTTCATGTTTTTATAGCGGGATTCATGACCAGGATATCTGGGATCAGATTTTTCAAGTTCAGGAGGTGGTATATCATAACTCCTTCTCCAAATCATAACCTGTTCTTCACCATGTTTTTCAGCTGTTTCGGCTTTATTCAAACCCTGCAGTGCACCGTAATGCCGTTCGTTAAGCCTCCAGGATTTTTCTTCGGGTATCCATAGAAGATCTAATTGCTCTAAAGCCAGCCATGTGGTCCGAAGAGCTCTTTTAAGTACAGAAGTAAATACTATATCGAAGGAATAACCTTTTTCTTTCAAAATCTTTCCTGCACCAATTGCTTCTTCAATTCCTTTTTCGGAAAGGTCAACATCGGTCCAACCCGTAAAACGGTTTTCCTTGTTCCAGACACTTTCCCCATGGCGTAAGAGAACAACCTTAAACATTTTTTATTATTTAAATTTAAAATATCAAAGATAATGATATCCTAACCTATTCTGCAACACCACCCCAATTATGATCTGTACTTTCAACGTAATATATTCTTTATCCAACATGTTACGGCTCATAAAGAGGGGGCAGGAACAAACTATGTATTATCTTTAATAAAATATTAATTATTATGAATAATAATAAACTGTATTCTTTATTAAAACATTGTTCAATACTCCTTTCTCTGTCCTTTATTGTAACCTTTAACAACAATATTGCTGCGGTTACCAGTAAAAGTTTGTCAGATCAATATCACATTGCAATATTATGGGAATCAGGTCCTGTAAGCGGTACAATTGAGGTTAAGTATGGATCATTTGAAAAAATGATAATTATTAATCGTAAAAGTAAAGTTAAAGAAAACCAGTTTAATTGCAGGTCACAAGGTTTTATACGTTTAATAGTTGGATTTACTGATATAAAAACAGAGCCAGGCAGCGGTTCGACATTAGTTTTTGTAAATACTATTGATAATGCCTTCTCATTTTTTCTCCGTGACGTGAATTCTGAATTTCCAATTTATATTCCGGAATATCAGGTTATAGTAACAAATGCTGACGATTTAAGAGATTATAATACTATTGAACAAATTATTCTTGATTCGAACCTTAAAACCAGGCTTGAAACAATCGAAAATGAAGTGGAAGAATCTTATATTTCCGCTGCTGCTGTGACAAGAGACCAGACCTGCCCAACATGGTTAGGTATCAGTCGTGATGTACGAACATTCCAAATTGATTACGCTAGAAAAGATGAAGCAAGAGAGTTTGACATCATTACACCGCGCTTGGTTTCCGAGCCAATCAAGTTAACGGAATTAAATAATCAGGATGCGAATTATGGTTTTGTTACGGGAAGAGGACAGGGACCAGTGTTAAATGTAAAACGACAACTTGAAAATGGATTTTTACCGATTCTTCATACTCTACTGGTGGATGAGGATATTTCATATAAGTCATTATGTTTTGTTTCTTTAGAGAGTTCCATGTTAAAAGCGGGAAATATTAAAGGAACAAATTTCCTGGTAGCCGACAATTATGGTTACGGAAATATGTTTACTGATGATCAGATGAAACTACTGGAACAAGAAAAAGAAAAAATGCCTTTCAAAGATGAAGAAACCATTCTCTATTTTCATGTAGAAGCTGAAAACAATTCCCTGGTTCCCCGTTATGCCTGGTTTAAAACAATAAGGCCTGGTACTGGCTGGTGGTCAGGTTACAAATGGTCATTTGACAGGGAAACTGGTTTTTCATTATATGATAATGGTAAAGTATTTTGCATATCGAAACTTAATGGGCAACCATTGCCTGATGAAGAATTGGCCATATTACTACAACCAGGAGAAAAGGCAATTATTGAATTTTTCCTTCCACATAGTCCCGTTTCCAGAGAAAGAGCTGAAAAAATCTTCAATCAATCATTTAATGAAAAATATGAAGAATGTAAGGAGTACTGGCAGGATAAACTTAATAGTGCAGCAGATATTCATCTTCCGGAAAAAAGAATTGAAGAAATGATGAAAGCTGGCTTATTACATCTTGATATGGTTACTTATGGCAATGAACCAGAAGGAACCCTGGCACCGACCATTGGAGTCTATTCTCCAATCGGCACTGAAAGTTCACCGATGATTCAATATTACAATTCAATGGGTTGGAATGATATTGCTAAACGTTCTCTGATGTATTTTCTTGATAAGCAACATGAAGATGGTATGATCCAAAATTTTGGCGGATATATGGTTGAAGCCGGAGCAGCCCTATGGTCCATGGGAGAGTATTTCAGATATACACAGGATACCTTATGGGTAAAGGCTATAAAACCCAAATTATTGAAATCCTGTGAATTCCTTATTAAATGGCGGGAAGAAAATAAAAACCCGGAACTAAAAGGTAACGGATACGGAATGATATCTGGCAAAGTAGCTGATCCCGAAGATGCATACCATCAGTTTATGTTAAATGCATATTCTTATATCGGGCTTAAAAGAGTTGCAGAGATGTTGATAAAAATTGATCCGGTAAGTTCCTTAAAACTGAAAAATGAAGCAGAATCATGGAAAGAAGATATTCGCAATTCTTTATTCATTGCAATGGCCAATTCCCCGGTAATTCCAACGGGAGATGGAAGCTGGTGTCCAACAGTTCCCCCATGGACTGAAGCTACCGGGCCATTATCACTGTATGTAAATCCCGGGAATTGTTTCTCTCATGGAACTTTTACAACCAGGGACGTATTGCTCGGGCCACTGTATCTTATTTTTTGTGAGGTGTTAGATCCATGGGAAGAAACGAGTACAATGATGCTTAAATATCATACAGAATTATTTTATCAACGCAACGCAGTTTTCAGTCAGCCATATTACAGTCGGCATGCCTGGCTTCAGCTGAAAAAGGATTTAGTCAAACCATTTTTGAAGACCTATTATACCACATTTTCTGCTCTCGCCGACCGGGAGACTTATTCTTTCTGGGAACATATCTATCATGTCAGTCCGCATAAAACTCATGAAGAAGGGTGGTTTTTGATGCAAACAAGGTGGATGTTGTATATGGAATCGGAAGATACACTAAAGTTATTACCAGGAATTCCCAGGATTTGGTTAAATGATGGGGAAAAGATAGAACTCAAAAATGCATGGAGTTATTTTGGCACTTTTGATCTTAACGTGCATTCAGATCTGAAGAATGGATTTATCGAAGCGGATCTTATATGTGATTCTGAAAGATCACCTGAGATTGTTATACTGCATCTGCCGCATCCCGAAGGATTAAAACCCATAAAAGTAATTGGTGGGACGTATCTGGATAAAAAAGAATCTGTTATGGTCAAACCATTTAATGGTTCAGGAACAGTTAGATTGATATATGATTAATAATTATTTAATTTGTTTTATGATGAATCATCTCAGTGTCATCGCAACAACCAAACTCTATTTGCAATGTGAAATGTGATATATGGTATTTTTCTGTAAGCAGAGATTCAATTTTTTTCCGTATTATATCTGTTTGACTCACCTGCAAATCTTTATTAAGATCAATATGTCCTTCAAAGTGCAATTCCCTTTCATTCAGGTTCCATGCATGAATATGGTGTATGTTGAGGACTTCTGGAAATGATTCAATATCTTTTTTGATATTTTCAAGGTCAAGTTTTTCGGGAGCAGATTGCATTAAAATATTCACAGAATCTTTAATCAGGGTATACGATTCTTTAATAATATAAAGACTTATTAGAACTGTAACCAGAGGATCGAGCCATCTGATATTGAAGAAATAAATTAAAATACCACCAGCGACTACAACAGCGGATGAAAATGTATCACCTAATAAATGTAAATAGGCTGCACGTACATTAATATTTACAATCGAGTCGCTTTTCAGGAGAAAAACTGCGACCAGGTTTGCTATTAATCCTATACCAGCAACTATTAACATAACAAGGCCATTAATTGGTTCAGGATGAAGAAAACGCTCAATGGCCTGATAAATCAGGAAAATACAAATTGCGACAAGAAAAGTTGAATTTATAAAAGCGGCAAGAATTTCAATTCGCTTATATCCAAAAGTTTTTCTTTTATTGGAATCTTTTTTACTGATACGATGGGCAAAATATGCAATAAAGACCGCAATACCATCACCAAGATTATGGAATGCATCAGAAAGCAGAGCAAGACTATTTGAAATTAATCCTCCTGCAATCTCAGCAAGAGTAATTACAAAATTTAAAATAACTGCAATCAGTAACTTTTTTTCACTGATTTTACCATCGGAATGACCCGACAAATGAGAGATATTATGATTCTTTTCTTCTGATGCCATTTTCTGCAGATCAAATGAATAATATTAAACTAATATCTATAACCCCAGGCTCAATAACCATGAATTAACTCTTTTTTCAGTTAATTCCGGCTGGTTTCTTTCATCAAGAACAAGTCCGACAAATTTGCCATTTCTCACGGCTTTAGAATTAATATATTCATATCCATCAACAGGCCATTCACCAACGACTGAACATCTGGTTGATTTAATTGTATCATACAGGATACCCAGTGCGTCTGCAAAAGTATCAGGGTATGATTCCTGGTCTCCTAATCCGAATAATGCAATTTTTTTCCCGGCAAGATCAATATTTTTAAGATTTGGTAGAATTGCTTCCCAATCTTCCTGTATTTTTCCTATACCCCAGGTTGATATTCCCAAAATCAGAGATGAATATTTTAACAGATCTTCAGCTTTTGATTCAATAATATCATGGATCATAATATGATCAAAACCAATTTTTTTCTGAATCAATAAGGCGATCCTTTCTGAATCACCCGTGGAAGATCCATAAAAAATGCCTATTCGTTTCAAACCGAAGTTTTTGCTTTTTTTTCTTTGCGATAATATAGATATAGAATAAGTAATCCCAGCAATACAAAAGGAATACTTAGTAATTGTCCCATATTAAGTGCCATTCCCTGTTCAAATGGTACCTGGTCTTCTTTTATAAATTCGATTAGAATTCTCATTCCAAATACCAGGATAAGAAACAATCCAAATAATGTTCCATCCCTGAATTTGCCTTTAGTTTTAAGGTAGATCCAGAATAATAAACCAAATACAGCGAAATAAGTCAAAGCTTCATATATCTGAGTCGGGTGTTTAGGAACAATCTCATGATTACGAATAAAAACAAATCCCCATGGCAGATTCGTCTCGATGCCATAAATCTCAGAATTCATAAGATTCCCCAAACGAATTAATGCACCACCCAGGGCGACAACTACTACTATCCTGTCAAGTATCCAGATGTATGGTTTTTTATATTTTCTAACGAAAAGGTACAAAGCCAGGAGTATACCAATTGCGGCACCATGACTGGCAAGTCCGCCCCGCCATACTTTAAGTATTTCGATCGGATTTCTGAGGTAATAATCGGGTTCGTAAAACAAACAATGGCCGAGTCTTGCACCAATTACGACCCCAAGGGCCATATATATTGTGAGCTTATCAAGCAGTTCAACTGTAAGCCCTTCCTTTTTGAAAAATTTATAAAAGATCAGATAGCCGAATAGAAATCCTGATGCAAACAGTAAACCATACCAGCGGACAGCAAAATTCCCAATCCGGAATATTTCCGGATTTACATTCCAATTAATTGCGTCAATGATCATAATAAATAGATTTAAGGATATAAACTTAGTTAATTCTGTTAAAAGGTAACAAGGTAACAAGGTTAATTTTTTCGATACGAATTTATTCCAGATAAAATAAAATCTATACTTTGTATGTTTGTAAATTAATTAATTTCAGTTTTATTTAAGTTAAACCACCTGTTTGAAAAAATACCAATTCATAATTACGGTTATCTCAGTACTGTTTGTATTCAGAGGATGTGCAAAAATCGGAAGTCCAATGGGTGGACCGAAAGATGAAACACCACCAAGAGTAGTCAGATCAACTCCGGATAATTACTCCACGCAATTTAATGATAAACGTATTGAAATTGAATTTGATGAGTTTGTTCAACTAAAAAATATTAACCAGGAACTTGTCGTTTCTCCTCCTCAGAAAGAAAAACCAATTGTACGGTTAAGGAACAAAACAATGATTATTGATCTGAAGGAAACTTTGCTTGACAGCACAACATACACTTTCAATTTTGGGCAGGCTATTGCTGATAATAATGAATCGAATTTACTCGAAAACTATCAGTTCGTTTTTTCTACAGGAAGTTTCGTTGATTCTCTGGGGGTTTCAGGTCTTATACTGAATGCATTTGACATGAAACCATCAGAAGAGCCAATAACCATTATGCTTTATGATGATTTTTATGATTCGATTCCATACAAGGAAATTCCGATATATATTGGGAAATCTACTAAAAAAGGCTATTTTGAAATTAATAATTTAAAATCAGATACATTTAAAGTTTTTGCACTTAAAGACAAAAATTATAATTTGATTTATGATTTAGCAGATGAGGACATTGCATTTTTAGATACAACCTTAATATTATCTGTTGAACTAATACGCAGTATTTTGGATTCACTTAAAATATCTCAGGATACCATGAAAAGTGATTCGTTGATTATTGCTGAAACTGATAATCTGGTAACGCCTATTCAAGACTCTTTACTTCAGGACACATTAATTCAGGACACACTGACCTTTCCAAAAAGAGAAAAATATTCTATTTCGTTTGAGTTATTTCTATTTCATGAAGATAACAAACCCCAGTATCTGAGTGGATCCAACAGGAAAAATCAAAAAAGAATAGAATTCTATTTTAACCGGCCAATCATGGATTCATTGCATATAGAACCATTAAATTTTACCTGCGACAGCAACTGGTATATTTTAGAGCAAAATAAAACCGGCGATACACTTTATTACTGGATTAAAGACTCAATTATTTTCAAACAGGATACTTTAAGAATGCATTTAAGATATCTTGTGACGGATTCAGTTTTGAATTATGTTCTTTATGATGATACCGTAAGTCTTGTTTTTACGAAAGAAATAGCAAAAAGTAAAAAAAGACAAGAAACTGCCAAGAAGGAAGAAAATCTCAAACTTATAGCAGGAATCCAGCAAGGTGCGATCCAGGATTTATTTAAAGGGATATCAATAATTTCTGAATATCCAATTGAAGTTACGGATATATCTAAACTAAGACTTTTTAAAATAGATGATACGCTTAAATATCCCCAGGTATTCACCTTAACCCATGATTCTTTTAATCTCCGAAAATATTGGATTAATCATGACTGGGAAGAAATTATGAATTATCGGTTATTTATTGAACCAGGTGCTTTTAATGATATATATGGATTGTCTAATGATACCAATGATATATCTTTTAAGACACAATCGATTGATCATTATGGGAGATTGATTTTGACGCTGGTTAATGTGGATCAGAATATTCTAATACAATTATTGAATGATAAAGACAATATAATAAGGATCATAACTCAACATGAATCAAAACCTGTCGAATTTCCCTGGCTGGAACCGGGTAAATATAAATTGAAAATCATTTTTGACACTAATGGCAATGGTATGTGGGATACCGGAAAATATCTAAGTGGATTACAACCGGAAGAAGTACAATTTTATTCCGGAGAAGTTAATATAAGAGAAAACTGGGATCTTGAACTTGCATGGGATCTTAAAAATGAAGAAGTTCTTTCCAGATGAGTCCCGCTGCTCCCAGAACTGCAGCATTTTTATCCTGCAATCCGGATGGCAGAAGTTTGACTTTATTCTGAAAAATCTTCAGCAGGTTTTTTTCCATATGTTCCCTGGTGGGGGAGAAGATAAAATCACCGGCTCCGGCAAGTCCACCAAATAAGAAAATAGCTTCAGGACTTGAAAAGGCAATAGCATTAGCCAGGTTTTTGCCAAGTATTTTCCCGGTTATTTCAAAAGCTACCAATGCTATTCTATCGCCCTTTAATGCAGCTTCATAAATCATTTTTGATGTTAGATCGTCAAATGCTATTTTTCGCAGATCGCTGTTATCCGTATAATCTGCGAGTAACTCGAAAACAGTTCTTTTAATCCCTGTGGCTGATGCATAGGTTTCCAGGCAGCCCCTTTTACCACAACCACATTGCCGGCCATTATCCACAGCAACGATATGTCCAAGCTCGCCAGCAAATCCATCATGTCCGTAAACAACATTTCCATTTACAACAATACCGCTTCCTAATCCTGTCCCAAGGGTTATGACAATAAAATCTTTCATATTTCCGGCTCCTCCATACATCATTTCACCCAATGCTGCAGCATTTGCATCATTGGTAACAGCAATCGGGATATCAAAGTAGCGTTTTATGAGACTGGCCAGGGGAATAACACCTTTCCAGTTCAGATTAGGTGCATATTCAATTGAGCCAGTATAATAGTTTCCATTTGGAGCTCCTACTCCAATACCCATGATCTTAATCTCAGCCTGGGATGATTCAATAGTTTTTTTTATTGTGCCAAACAGATCATCAAGAAAAGAATTAACATCCGGATGGCCATAAGTATTTACAGAATTATCCAGAAAGCAATCACCTTTTCTGTCGACAATCCCGTACTTTGTATAAGTAGCACCAATATCAATACCTATTACAACTTCTCTGGCCATAGGATTAAAGCATTTATCTTATAAAAATAATATTAATTAGCTAACAGGAAAAATAATAACCTTGAGTAATTAATAAGAAATTCAGATATCAACAGGAATGAAACAAATATTTATTTAATTTAGATTGCTTAATAAAAAAGGAATACTGAAATGAAAAACCTTATAGTTCCAATAGATTTTTCAAAAGAGTCTTTAAACGGGCTTGACCTTGCATTATTGTTTACAAAAAAACAGTATACAAACATTCAGATGGTTTATGTTCAGAAAAAAAGTTCGGATTACAACAGCCCGGGTTATTTTAACGAAGAAAAAGTATATGCTGAAAAAAAATTCAAGGAAATCCTGGCAAGATATGAATCCAAATTAAAAAATGATTCAAAACTCAGATATATAATTAAAGCTGGGAGTATCTATAAGGAAGTCGTTAATCAGGTTGAATCTTATAGCGAAGCAATGGTTGTTGCATCAACACATGGAGGCTCAGGATTTGAAGAATTTTTTATTGGCAGTAATGCATATAAAATTATTTCGGCAACAAACCGCCCCGTATTGACCATCAGAAAAAATAAATGTCCGAATGAAATAAGGAAAATTGTACTTCCTATTGATATTACAGTAGATTCACGGCAAAAGGTACCTTTTACTACTGATTTAGCTTCACTTTTCGGAGCGGAAATACATATTATAACTGTAAGCTCTTCAAAGAGTAAAAAACTTAAGCAAAGACTGGATGCTTATAGCCATCAGGTTGAAAAATTTATAAGTTCCAAACACGTTCCATTTAAACGTAAATCCCTCAATGGAGAAAATATTATTGACCTGATCGTCATATATACTGATTCAATTGATGCAGATCTGATTTCAATAATGAAAGAACAACCTAAAAGTCTAAATTTCCTGGGCAATTTCACACAACAAATTTTAAACAGAGCTACAACACCTGTGTTAACAATCTCTTCAAAAGAAACAAGAATCGCAACAGGTTTCAGAACATTTGGAGCGTAATAAGACTCAGATTAATTCTTTCTTGAATATTTTTACAATCCTTCTTTCGGCTGTGCCGGGAGGAATAACTTTAGATATAATAAGCAATAACTTATTTAAAAAACCGGGAATAACCACAACCTTATTTTTAAACATCCCATTTAACGCTATTCTGGCAACTTCTTCGGCAGAAAGGATAACTAATTTAGTTAGCAAACCATGTGTGCTGATTCTTTTATAAGTGTC
>Ga0153916_10001651_pt1 | contig 16158 bp, 20 predicted proteins | sample Opewatmetagenome_FD_109642 | JGI IMG/M metagenome (GOLD analysis project Ga0153916, IMG submission 109642) | Freshwater wetland microbial communities from Ohio, USA - Open water 3 Core 3 Depth 4 metaG | ecosystem: Environmental > Aquatic > Freshwater > Wetlands | place: USA: Ohio, Lake Erie...
GCGGCCAGGAGGGCGGCCAGGCCGAGGCCGCGGAGCGCGTGGATCGTTTTCATGCCCGCTTGGCTACCAGAGCCGTACGTCCTGGCCCAGCCCCGTGACAGTCGCACCCGGGCAGGCTCTAAGTGCGGCATGCGATGCACCCTGACCGCTCTGCTGATCGCCACGTCGGCCGCCGGCCCGGCCTGGGCCCAGGATCGCCCGCCTGCGGAGCGGCAGGCCCTGGTCGACCTCGCCTATGTGCTCGGGGAAAGTCACGCGCTGCGCCAGGCCTGCCGGGGCGAGGGGGACCAGTTCTGGCGAACCCGCATGATCGGCCTTCAGGAAATCGAACAGCCCGACGACAGCCTCCAGCGTCGCCTGCGCGCGGCGTTCAACACCGGTTACAGTTCCGCCCGGACAGCCCATCCCGCCTGCACGCCGCAGAGTCGCGCCGCCGAGGCCGAAGCCGCCGCAGAGGGGCGCTCGCTCGCGCTGCGGCTCGCGGGCTCCGCCGTAGAGGCGCCGGCTCGCGATGCGATGGCGGATGGCGAACGCCCACGCTAAGGTCGAGCGACTTTCGGGGAGGTTGTGATGGAACTTGTCGTCGGCGTTTTCCTGGTGCTGGCCGCCGTCGTCCTGCTCGGTGCGATCAAGATCGTTCCCCAGGGCCGCGAATTCACCGTCGAGCGGTTCGGCCGCTACACTCGCACGCTGTCGCCCGGCATCAGCTTCCTCACCCCCTTCGTCGAGCGGGTGGGGCGCAAGGTGAACATGATGGAGCAGGTGCTGGACGTGCCGCGCCAGGAGGTGATCACCAAGGACAACGCCGTGGTCCAGGTGGACGGCATCGTCTTCACCCAGGTGATGGACGCCGCCGCGGCGGCTTATCGCGTCGACAACCTGAACTACGCCATCGCCCAGCTGGCCATGACCAACCTACGCACCGTGGTCGGCTCCATGGAGCTGGACGAGGTGCTCTCCCAGCGCGACCAGATCAACACCCGCCTGCTCAATGTCATCGACGCGGCCACCAGCCCCTGGGGCGTGAAAGTGGCGCGGATCGAGATCAAGGACCTGCAGCCGCCGCCGGACATCACCAACGCCATGGCCCGCCAGATGAAGGCCGAGCGCGAGCGGCGCGCGGTGATCACCGAGGCGGACGGGGAGAAGTCGGCCGCCATCGCCAGGGCCGAGGGCGCCAAGCAGGCCGCGATCCTCGAGGCGGAGGGCCGCCGCGAGGCCGCCTTCCGTGATGCCGAGGCTCGCGAGCGCGAGGCCGAAGCCGAAGCCAAGGCGACGGCCTTCGTCTCCGAAGCCATCGGCAAGGGCAACGTGAACGCCATCAACTATTTCGTCGCCCAGAAGTACGTGGAGGCCTTCGCCAAGCTGGCCGAGAGCCCGCAGCAGAAGACCGTGATCGTCCCGGCCGACATGTCGTCCCTGGTGGGCTCGATCGCCGGCATCGGCGAGCTGTTCAAGACCATCCAGGGCGACGACCTGCCGGCGCGCCCGCGCACGGGCTCGGCGGTTCCACGCACCGGAGCCTGAGGATGGGCCTCGCAGAGATCTTCGCTGGCCACCCCTTCTGGGTCTGGGCCGCCGTGGCGGCCGCCCTCCTGGCGGTCGAGGTGGTCAGCGGATCGGGCTGGCTACTCTGGCCGGCGGCTTCGGCCGGTGCGGTCGCACTGCTGAGGCTCGTGGTCGACCTGCCGGTCTTCACCGAGCTGATGATCTTCGCGGGCCTGACGATCGCCTCGACCCTGCTCGCGCGGCGCTATTTCCCGCGCTCGGTGGTCCAGGGCGCGGACATCAACGACAACATCGGCCGCCTGATCGGTCAGGAGGCCGAGGCCGTGCAGGCGTTCAGCCGCGGCCACGGCCGGGTGGCGATCGACGGCAAGGAGTGGGCGGCCGAGCTGGAGGAGGGCGAGAGCCTGGCCCGCGGCGCGGCCGTGGAAGTGACCGGCGTCAGCGGCGGCTCACGGCTTCGGGTTCGCCGATCGTCTCGCTGACGTCGCCCAGGTACGTGCGCAGCGCCCGCAGGAACGGCAGGGCGGCGCGGAACTCCGCGTCGGTGAAGCCGTCGCGCAGGGCGTCGGTCTTCCAGGCCATGGCCTCCAGGATTCCGGCATAGGCGTCCAGACCGGGGCGGGCCAGGCGGACCCGCTTCCTGCGGCGATCGTTCACATCGGTCAGCACCGTGACCAGCCCTTGGGCGACCATCTTCCGCAGCACGCCGTTCATGGCCGATTTGCCCATCAGCATGGCCTGGGCCAGGTCGGCCGGCGACTGGCCGTCGCCGTTGCGCGCCAGATGCAGCAACACCTCGAACTGCCCGTAGGTCATGCCGTTCGGCAAATGCTTGGACACTCCCATCCGCATGTGATGCTCGATGACGCCGATCTCGCTGAACACCGCGACGTCGGGCCGGTCGTGAGGGCTGGGCGACACATCCGCCTCCTGGTCTGCTCGCGGTCGAACATTGTTATTCAGTCGCAATCAATCAAGGCTGCGATCCACCGTTGTATTTCGGCGCCCTCGACAGGCGGCGTGGCTCGACGAGAGATTCCGCCGTAACTACTGTCATCAGGCCGCTAGGGGCGACCGCCCCGCGAAGAGAGACCGCCCATGACCGCGCCCCAGACGTCCCTCGACCACCCCGCGATCGTCCCCGGCAAGGTGGCTGTGGTCACCGGCGGGGCCAGCGGCATCGGCCTGGCGGCGGCCAAGCGCTTCGCCGGCCGGGGTCTCCACACTGTCATCGCCGACCTGCCGGGCGCACGCCTGGCGGCGGCGGCCGATGAGATCCGCGGCGTCTGCGCCCCGGGCGTCAGCGTGCAGGCCGTGGCCACCGACGTCGCGCGCTTCGAGGATCTCCAGACCCTGGCCGCGCGGGCTCAGCGCCTGGGCGATGTCAGTGTGCTGATGAACAACGCCGGCACGGGGGCTGGCGCGCCGTCCTCCTGGGAGGGGCTCGATCGCTGGCGGGACCTGCTGGAGATCAATCTCTGGGGCGTGATCCACGGCGTCCACGCCTTCGCGCCCGCCATGATCGCCCGCGCCCAGCCGGCCGTGATCGTCAACACCGGGTCGAAGCAGGGCATCACCCTGCCGCCGGGCAACCCGGCCTACAACCTCTCCAAGGCCGGCGTGAAGGCCTACACCGAGACGCTGGCCCACGAGCTGCGCGGCGTGGCGGGAGGCGCGGTCAGCGCCCACCTGCTGATCCCCGGCTACACCTTCACCGGCATGACCGCCCGCAGCGCCGAAAAGCCCCCGGGCGCCTGGAGCGCCGACCAGGTGGTGGACTTCCTGCTGGCCGCGCTCGACCGCGGCGAGTTCTACATCCTCTGCCCGGACAACGACGTGACCCGCGAGATGGACGAAAAGCGCATCCGCTGGGCGGCCGACGACATCATCCAGAACCGTCCGGCCCTATCGCGCTGGCACCCCGACTACGCGGCCGCCTTCGCGGAGTTCATGAAGGGGTGAACCTGAGCGGGGAAGGGGTCAGGCGCTGCGGCGCGCCGCGGCGGAGTCCTGCAGGCCCTTGCGGGCCAGCGCGTCGGCGCGCTCGTTCAGTTCGTGGCCGTTGTGGCCCCTGACCCAGCGCCAGTCGACCTCGTGGCGCAGGCGCGCCTCGTCGAGCCGCCTCCAGAGGTCCTCGTTCTTCACCGGCTTCTTGTCGGCGGTCTTCCAGCCGCGGAGCTTCCAGCCGCGCATCCACTCGGTGATGCCGTTCTTCACGTACTGGCTGTCGGTGTGCAACTCGACCTTGCAGGGGCGCTTGAGCGTCTCCAGCGCCTGGATGGCGGCCATCAGCTCCATGCGGTTGTTGGTGGTGTCCGCCTCGCCGCCGCACAGCTCCTTTTCCTTGTCACCGTACATCAGCACCGCGCCCCAGCCGCCGGGGCCGGGATTGCCGCTGCAGGCGCCGTCGGTGAAGATCACCACCTTGGGCGTCATGCGCCGTTCCCGAACAGCACCAGGTCCGGCGAGGACCGGTGGACCGCCAGCTTGCGCTCGTACTCCAGGGGGTCCTTCGGCCGCACCAGCGCGCCGGCGGGCGTCGAGCCCCAGTCGGTCAGACGGGTCAGGAAGAAGCGCATCGCCGCCCCGTGGGCCAGGATCGGCAGGGCCGCGCGCTCGGCCTGGCTCAGCGGCCGGCGGCTCTCGTAGCCGGCCAGCATGGCGCGGGCGGCGGTGATGTTGAAGCTGCCGTCGGCCTCGAAGCACCAGGCGTTCAGCGCCACGGCGATGTCGTAGCCGTAGGCGTCGGTGCAGGCGAAATAGAAGTCGATGGTCGCGGCGAACTTCGGCCCCTGGAAGAAGACGTTGTCCGGGAAGTAGTCGGCGTGGATCACCCCGCTCGGCAGGCCCTTGGGCCACCGGGCCTCCAGGTGGGCGAGGTCGGCGTCGATCACGGCGGCCAGGCCCGGCTTCAGCGCCTCGGCGTCGCTCTTCAGCCGCGCGAACATCGGCGCCCAGGCCTCCTGGCCCAGGTCGTTGGCCCGGCTGAGCGGAAAGCCCTCGGAGGCCTGGTGCAGCCAGGCCAGGCCCTCGCCGGCCTCGCGGCAGTGCGCGACGGAGGGGCGGCGCACCGAAAGGCCCGACAGGAAGGCGACGATCACGGCGGGCTTGCCGCGCAGGCGCTTCAGCATCTCGCCGTTGCGGTCCGAGATCGGCGCGGCGCTGGGATAGCCGTGCTGCGCCAGCCAGCGCATCAGCCCCAGGAAGAACGGCAGGTCGTCCTCGCGCGTGCGCTTTTCGAAGACCGTCAGGATGTAGCGGCCGGTTTCCGTCTCCAGCAGGAAGTTGGAGTTCTCCACCCCCTCGGCGATGCCCTTGAACGCCAGCGGCGCGCCCAGGTCGTAGTCGGCGAGCAGCGCGCCGAGCTCTTCGTCGGTGATGTCGGTGTAGACGGCCATGGCCCCCCGATGCGGGAGCCGAGGCGGGCGGTCAAGTCGACATAGCGTATTACAGACGTTATAACCTCGTCGGAGCCATATCAGCGCAGCCTCGGGAGGTGTTCGTGATCACCCTTAAGCTCACCCAGGTCGGGAATTCGGTCGGCGTCGTCCTGCCGAAGGAGGCGCTCGCGAAACTCGGCGTCGAGAAGGGCGATGTCGTCTATCTGACCGAGGGCGCCGACGGCGCCATGCGCATCTCGGCCTACAACGACGAGGTCGCCGAGGAGATCGCGCTGGGCGAAAAATTGATGGATCAGTATCGCGACACCTTCCGCGCCCTGGCCAAGTGAACGTCGCCGAGCCCCGCTGGATCACCAAGCAGGGCCTTCTCGTCCTGCATGACCGCAGCATCGCCCTGCATGGCGGTGCGCCGGGGCTGCGGGACGAGGGACTTCTGGAATCGGCCTTGGCCCGCCCGGCGAACCGCTTCCACTATGAGGGCGTGGACGACCTGCCCACCCTGGCGGCGACCTACCTGGTCGGGGTCTGCGTCAACCATCCTTTCGCCGACGGCAACAAGCGCGCGGGTTTCCTGTCCGCCGGCCTCTTCCTGATGAAAAATGGCCGCCGACTCACGGCCGATCAGGCCGACGCCGCCCGGACCGTGTTCGCCGTGGCCGCTGGCCGGATGGATATCGCCGAGGTCGCTGAGTGGTTAGTGTCGAAGATCACCTAGAACGCGCAATCACGACCGCCGGCTTGGATCGGGGGTTGCATCGTCCGCGATGGGTGGAGAGCAGGGCGCTGGAAGCAGGTCGGAATTCAGCAGCGGCGCATCAAACGCAATCGGTGGCGACTCCGTTCAGGCACTTGGTCATCATAGCCAAAGCCTCCAGCCTGCAAGGCTGCGGGCCAGGATAGTGGAGAAACGCGACCGGCTTTCCCAAAGCAATGGCGAAGGCCGCCTCGATGAGCGCATTGGGTCCGACGTAGCCTTCGACCCCCGCTTTGTCGTAGTTAGCGATCATGATGAGATCGGATTTACGGATCACATCCAGATAACCGGTGAGGTAGCGCCGCTTCGCTTGAGCCGCGCCTTCTAGGCCCATGCTTTCCCAATCCATGCCATGCTCTTCGCGTAACGGCGTGGAAACGGATGTGGCCAACGACCGGAGGCTGCAGGCGAGCGCCTCCATCTCTTCAATGAAGGCCATCGAGCCACATATCGCGATCCTCACTGTAGTGCTCCCCTCCGCATCTGCCGCCCGCCCTTCGGCTTGGCGCCGTGACCGCAAGGCGAGACCGTGAGCTTCCTGCCGTCAAGGTATGGGGAAGGCGACGTCAGCTATGGTCGAAAACGGGTATCGGCTCCGACCCATTCCCAACCTACCCCGCCAGCACCCGCGGCAGCTTGAAGCTCACCGTCTCCCGCGCGGCGTCGATTTCCTCCACCTCGACCTCGAAGGCCTGCGCCAGGCGGTCGATCAGGCCCTGCACCAGCACCTCGGGGGCCGAGGCGCCGGCGGTGACGCCCACCGTCCTGGCGCCCTCCAGCCAGGCGAGGTCCAGCGCCGAGGCGTCGTCGATCAGGTGCGACTGGGCCACGCCCGCGCGGCGGCCCACCTCGGCCAGGCGCACGGAGTTGGAGGAATTGGCCGAGCCCAGCACCAAGAGCACGTCGCTGCGCGCGGCGGCGATCTTCACCGCCTCCTGCCGGTTGGTGGTGGCGTAGCAGATGTCTTCCTTGTGCGGGGCGGCGATCTGCGGGAACCGCTCCCGCAGGATGCCGACGATCTCGGCGGTGTCGTCCACCGACAGCGTCGTCTGGGTGGCGAAGGCGACGTTGGCCGGGTTCTTCGGCTGATAGGCGCGGGCGTCGGCCGGCGTCTCGATCAGGGCCACGGCGCCCTCGGGAAGCTGGCCCATGGTGCCCACCACCTCCGGGTGGCCGGCGTGGCCGATCAGCACGATCTCGCGGCCGGCGTCATAGTGCCGCTGGGCCTCCACATGCACCTTGGAGACCAGCGGGCAGGTGGCGTCCAGGTAGAGCATCCGCCGCTCCCGGGCCTCGGCCGGCACCGACTTGGGCACCCCGTGGGCGGAGAAGACCACCGGCCGGTCCACCGGGCAGTCGTCCAGCTCCTCGACGAACACCGCGCCCAGCGCCTTCAGGCGCTCGACCACATGGCGGTTGTGGACGATCTCGTGGCGCACATAGACCGGCGCGCCGTACTTCTCGATGGCCCGTTCGACGATCTGGATGGCGCGGTCCACCCCGGCGCAGAAGCCGCGGGGGCTGGCGAGCAACACCTTGAGCGGCGGGCGGAGTCGGGCGGGTTCGGTCATGGCGACAAGGTAAGCAGCCTCGTCCCCCCGCGCCAGCCGCGTTGCGGCCGCAATCTTTAGCCTTTACTACGGGCCGACCGCGCGGGCTGGGGCCCGCGCCATTGCCTCCGGACGTCCCATGCGCCGTACCTTGCTTCTCGCTGCCGCCTTCGTCGCGGCGATCACCGCCGTTCCCACCGGGGCCGCCTTCGCTCAGTCGAGGGGCGGCGACGATGCGGAAAAGCAACAGGAAGAGGCCGCCAAGAAGCGCAAGCGCGACGAGGAGTGGGGCGACACCCGGGCGACCCTGCCGGCCCTGCGCAACGCCGGCCCCTGTCCCTTCGTGAAGACCCTCTACGATGCGGGGCGCTATGTGGAGTTCGCAGAAGGCCGCGAGGCGTCGGCCAACGTCGCCTACACCGGCGAGATCCAGAACATCTCCGCCGGCTGCGCCTACAAGAACGCCGAGCCGATCAAGGTGCGGATGGAGGTCCTGTTCGAGCTCGGCCGCGGGCCGAAAGCCGCCGTCGACTCCAAGACCTACCGCTACTGGGTGGCCGTCACCCAGCGGAACCAGGAGGTCCTGGCCAAGCAATACTTCGATCTGCCGGTGACTTTCCCGGCCGGTCAGGACCGCATCTACGCCACTGAGACGATCGAGGAGATCGTCATTCCGCGGGCCGCCGTCACCACCTCCGGCTCGAACTTCGAGATCCTGATCGGCTTCGACGTGACGCCCGAGCAGGCCGCGTTCAACCGCGATGGCAAGCGCTTCCGCGTCAATGCGGGCGAAACCGGAGCCGCCCCGGCCAACCCATGAGCGATCTGAAACGGGGCCTGAGCGAAGCGGTCTGCGCCGCCTTCGCCGCGGCGGGACTGCCGGCCGAACTTGGCCGGGTGACGCCGTCTGACCGGCCCGACCTGGCCGATTTCCAGTGCAACGGGGCGCTCGCCGCCGCCAAGGCCGCCAAGCGCAATCCGCGCGAGGTGGCCGGCGAGGTCATGGCCCATCTCGCCGGTGATCCGCGTCTGGCCGGTCTGGAGATCGCCGGTCCCGGCTTCATCAACTTCAAGGTCGCCGATGCGACGCTGGCCGCACGGGCCCAGGAGATCGCCGAGGATCCCCGCGTGGGGGCAGGGCGCGTCGAGACGGCCCGCCGGGTGATTGTCGACTACGGCGGCCCCAACGTGGCCAAGCCGATGCACGTGGGCCATCTGCGCTCCTCGATCATCGGCGAATCGATCAAGCGGCTCTACCGCTTCCGCGGCGACGAGGTGGTCGGCGACGCCCACTTCGGCGACTGGGGCTACCAGATGGGGCTCCTGATCGGCGCGGTGATGGACGAGCAGCCCGCCATCGCCGCCCGCATCGAGGCGCTGAACGCCAAGGGCTCGACGCCCTCGGCCGAGGAGGAGGCGGAGGCCGACGCCCTGTTCGACGTCGTCACCCTGGCCGACCTCGACCGGCTCTATCCGGCCGCCGCCGCGCAAGGCAAGGCCGACGAGGACTACCGCAACCGCGCCCGTCGGCTCACCGCCGCGCTGCAGGCGCGCACCCCCGGCTACTTCCTGCTGTGGCGCCACTTCGCCCGCGTCACCCGCGTGGCGCTGGAGCGCGACTTCCACGCGCTGGGCGTCGACTTCGACCTCTGGAAGGGCGAGAGCGACGTCGAGGACCTGATCGACCCGATGGTGGCCGAGCTCGACGCCAAGGGCCTGCTGGTCGACGACCAGGGCGCGCGGATCATCCGGGTGAACCGCGAGGGCGACAAGCGCGAGCTGCCGCCCCTGCTGGTGGTCTCTTCGGAGGGCTCGGCCATGTACGGCACCACCGACCTGGCCACCATCCTCGACCGCAAGCGGAGCTTCGATCCGCACCTGATGCTCTACTGCGTCGACCAGCGTCAGGCCGATCACTTCGAGATCGTCTTCCGCGCCGCCTATCTGGCCGGCTATGCGCAGGAGGGCGCGCTGGAGCACATCGGCTTCGGCACCATGAACGGGACCGACGGCAAGCCCTTCAAGACCCGCGAGGGCGGGGTGCTGAAGCTGAACGACCTGATCGAGATGACGCGGGACAAGGCGCGCGAGCGGCTGCACGAGGCGGGCCTCGGCGAGGACCTCGACGCGCAGGCCTTCGAGGCGACCGCCCACACCGTGGCCGTGGCGGCGCTGAAGTTCGCCGACCTGCAGAACTTCCGCGGCACCTCCTACGTCTTCGACCTCGACCGCTTCACCAGCTTCGAGGGCAAGACCGGCCCCTACCTGCTCTACCAGGCGGTCCGGGTGAAATCACTGCTGCGCAAGGCCGCCGACGACGGCGCCCAGGCCGGGCCGGTCGCCGTCGTCGAACCGGCCGAACGCGACCTCGTCCTGCTGCTCGACGCCTTCGACCAGGCGCTGGTCGACGGCTACGACAAGAAGGCCCCGAACTTCATCGCCGAGCACGCCTACAAGCTCGCCCAGGCCTTCTCAAAATTCTACGCCGCCTGCCCGATCCTGGTCGCCGAGCCCCCGGTCAGGGCCTCGCGCCTGACATTGGCCGCCACCACCCTGCGCCAGCTGGAGCAGGCCCTGGAGCTGCTGGGCGTCGCGACGCCGGAGCGGATGTAGGGCCTCGCTCCCGCGGCGGGCCTGGCGTTCGGCGCTTGGCATGGCCGCATGCTCCCGTACAGTCTGCGGTGAGACACCCGCGCAGACGGGGACGAGGCGAGGGAACGACATGGCGGCGAACACCCGGACTCTGAGGATCGCCGTGATCGGCGCCGGCGCGTCGGGCCTGATGGCGCTCATCAAGCTGCGCGAGGCGGGCCACCCGGACGTCACGGTCTTCGAAAAGGCCGACGACCTCGGCGGCACCTGGCGCGACAACCGCTATCCGGGCCTGACCTGCGACGTCCCCTCCCTGGCCTACCGCTACTCGTTCGCGCCCAATGCGGAATGGAGCCGCGTTTGCGCCCCTGGCCCGGAGATCCACGCCTATCTCAAGGACGTGGCGCGCAAGCACGAACTCGAGCCCCACATCCGCTTCGGGCACGAGGTGGTCCGCGCCGACTATCGTGACGGCAAATGGGACCTCGAGACGTCCAAGGGCCCGCAGGGCGCCTTCGACGTGATCCTGACCGCCACCGGCATCCTGCATCATCCGATATATCCGGACATTCCGGGACTCGCCGACTTCGCCGGCGCCTGCTTCCATACCGCCCGCTGGGACCACGGCGTCAGCCTCAAGGGCAAGCGCGTCGGCGTCATCGGCACGGGGTCCACCGCCACCCAGATCGTCACCGCCATCGTCGGCGAGGTGGAAAAGCTCAGCCTGTTCCAGCGAACGGCCCAATGGATACTGCCGCTGCCCAATCCGGAGATCCCCGAGGAGCAGAAGGCGCTCTACCGCGCCGACCCCGCGCTGCTGGAGGCCGAGTACCAGCGGCTGAGCCGCGACACCGGCGTGAAATTCGCCGACGCCATCGTGGGCGAGAACCCCTGGACCTACGAGACGATCCGCAAGGCTTGCCAGGAGAACCTCGACAACAGCGTCAGCGATCCGGAGCTGCGCCGGAAACTCACGCCCAACTACCGCGTCGGCTGCAAACGCCTGGTCATGTCCGACGGCTTCTACCAGGCGATCCAGCAACCCAACGCCGAGCTGGTCGTCGATGGCATCGAGCGGATCGAGCCCGCGGGCGTGCGCACCCGCGACGGGCGCCTGCACGAGCTCGACGTCCTGGTTCTGGCCACCGGCTTCGACACCCACAGGTTCTTCGCGCCCATGAAGGTCACCGGAAAGGACGGCGTCACCCTGGAGCAGGCCTGGGCCGAGAAGAACGAGGGCTATATGGGCGTGACCACCCCGGCCCTGCCCAACTGGTTCATGATCGGCGGCCCCAACAGCCCGATTGGCAACTTCTCCTGGCTGATCACCGCGGAGAACCAGCTGGGATACGCCATGAAGCTGATGGACGTGCTCCGCTCGGGCGCGGCCCGCGAGATCGCGCCGAAGCCCGCCGCCACGGCGGCCTTCAACGAGGCCATCGAGAAGAAGCTCCCCGACACAGCCTGGGCCAGCGGCTGCAACAGCTGGTACATCGACAAGCAGGGCCGCGTGGCCTCCTGGCCCTGGAGCTACGACAAGTTCCTCGCCGACATGAGACAGCCGATCCTGGAGGATTTCGAGCTGACGCGGTGAGGCGAAGGGAGATCTGCGCCCCCGAATCCTTCTCCCCTTGCGGGGGCCTTCCGAAGGAAGGCCGGATGAGGGGTCTCTCAGAAGCATACAAATGATAGCCGTCGTCCCCCGGCTCGACCGGGGGACCCAGGCTGAGCCGCCGAATGGGTCGCCCGATCAAGTCGGGCGATGACGGCCTTTGGGGCAGGGTGCGCCGACAGCGGGCGCAATCTTTTTCGGGGATGGCGAGGTCATCCGCGATAGGATGACGCCATGAACAGCAAGCCCGCCCTCCGCCGCCTGGTCGACCTGCCCGGCGTCGCCGATCTCGAATTCAAGGCGCTGATGAAGCGCGACTTCGCCGAGCCGGAGGCCCGCGCCGAGCATCCCGAGCTCGACGAATGCTCGCGCGCTCTCTTCGGCCTCACCGCCGACGAGGCCGAGGAGGTTCCTCGCCCCGCCGACTGGGACGGGGTGGAGCGCCTGCCGATCGCCAAGCAGGTCTTCGCCTTCGAGGACGCCGGCTGGGACGTCACCGACGACAAGCGCCGTCCGCTCAGGATCCTGGGCCATTTCAACCAGCAGCTCTGGCTGGCCATACGCGGCGTGGCCGGCCAGCTGCCGTTCCAGGCGGAAGACGACAAGCCCGAGCCCTGGGCCAAGTCGCTGGCCTCGGAGGCGGCGCGCTTCCGACGCCGCTAGGGCGCGGAAAAGTCCCTGCACGCGGGGCCCAGGGAATCGGCGATGATGGGCGGCCCGCGGGAGCAAGGCGGGCGGCCAGCCGCGAGTCGCCTATGAAACCCCCGCCCAAGCGGCTGTCGGACCTGAAAGGGTCGGCGCCTCAGACCGCCACCTTCGCCCCGCCCACGCCCAAGGTCTCGCGCCAGAAGAAGGCCAAGGTCCTGACGCCGGCCGAGCGCGCCGCCTTCCTGGCCTCGCGCCCCGACCTCAAGCCCAAATCCTGACCGCAGTCCGAGCTGCCCCCTGATGAATTCGCCCGAGAACCCGCCTAAGGACCGGCGCATGAAGCAGGTCATCGTGGTCAACCAGGCGCTGAACCTGCCGCCGGGCAAGCTGGCGGCCCAGGTGGCCCACGCCGCGGTGGGCGGCTTCCTGCACGCGGCGCGGGACCGGCAGATCGGCTGGCTGGAGGCCGGCATGCCGAAGATCGTCCTGCGCTGCGACTCCGAGGAGGCCCTGCTGGCGCTACACGCCCAGGCGCAGGCGGCTGGGCTGGCGACCATGCTGGTCCGCGACGCGGGCCGCACCGTGGTCGAGGCCGGGACCGCGACCTGCGTCGGCATCGGCCCCGACGAAGCCGCCAAGATCGACGCCGTCACCGGCACGCTCAGCCTGGTGAGATAGGAGACCCGCCATGGCGGACACCGTCCCCCACATCCTTGTAACCGGTAGTTCGCGCGGCATCGGCGCGGCGATCCTGGAGGCCCTGACGGCCCGCGGCGCCCGCGTGGTCGGACACGGCAGATCGGACTCCGCGACCGCCATTGGCGCGGACCTCGCCGAGCCCGGCGTCGCCGACCGGCTCTGGGATCGCGCCCTTGAGCGCCTGGACGGACGCATCGACGTGCTGGTCAACAACGCCGGGGTGTTCGAGCCCATCGCCGCCGACGCGCCGCTCGACGACTGGCACGCCGCCTGGGGACGCACCCTGCAGATCAACCTGCAGGCCTCGGCCGACCTCTGCCGGCGCGCCGTGCTGCACTTCCAGGACCGAGGGGCGCCCGGGCGGATGGTCAACATCGCCAGCCGCGCCGCCTATCGCGGCGACTCGCCCGCGCACTGGCACTATGCGGCCTCCAAGGCCGGCATGGTCGCCATGACCAAGTCGATCGCGCGGGGCTACGCCGCCCAGGGCGTGCTGGCCTTCGTCATCTGCCCCGGCTTCGTCATGACCGGCATGGCGGCGGACTATCTGGAGAGCCGCGGCGGCGACAAGCTGCTGGCCGACATCCCGCTGGGCCGCGTCGCCGATCCGGCGGAGGTGGCGAGCGCGGCGACCTATCTGGCCCTGGACGCCCCGGCATCCATGACCGGCGCCGTCCTCGACATCAACGGCGCCAGCTTCGTGCGCTGAGCCGCGCAGGCCCCGGCGCCTGTTCAACGGGCGCTCGCCTGCACCAGGGCGCCCGCTCGGCTTTTGCGCGTTGACTTCCCAGCGCCCTTCAACGACGTTCCCGTCGACTCTCGCGGGAGAGATCGGATCGAAAGATTCGGAGCCGAAGGCGCAACCGCCCCGGAAACGCTCAGGCAAACGGACCGCGAAAGGCTGATGAACGCTGGAAAGTAGCCGCGCCCGTTTGCGCGGCTCGCCGAAGGAGCAGGGGGCCCGCTGGGGCTCTAAATCTCTCAGGCACAGGGACAGCGGGGGCAGGGCGTGGAGCAGACATTCCGTCCGCTCGCGCTGTCGTCAGCCGGAGCCCCTTTTTGTCAGACGAGAATCTCAAGGTCACGCCGCTCCGCGACGCCCACCTCGCCGCGGGCGCGCGCATGGTCGCCTTCGCCGGCTATTCCATGCCGGTGCAGTACAGGGACGGCGTGCTCAAGGAGCACCTCTGGACCCGCCAGCACGCGGGCCTGTTCGACGTCTCCCACATGGGCCAGGCGCGCCTGCGCGGCGTCTCTCCGCTCTCGGCCTTCGAGGAAGTGACGCCGGGCGACTTCATCGGCCTGAAGCCCGGCAAGCAGCGCTACTCGGTGCTGCTCAATCGGCAGGGCGGCATCGTCGACGACTTGATGGCCGGCCGCCCGGACGGCGAGGGCCTCTTCGTGGTGGTCAACGGCGCCTGCAAGGACAACGACTTCAGGGTCATCAATGACGAGTTGGCCGGCCAGGTGCGGATCGAGCGCCTCGAGGACCGCGCGCTGCTGGCCCTGCAGGGCCCAGAGGCCGCCCCCGTCCTGGCCCCGCACGCTCCCGGCGCTGCGGCCCTGGCGTTCATGGACACCGCCACCATGACCGCCTTCGGCGTCGAGGTTGTCGTCTCGCGCTCGGGCTACACCGGCGAGGACGGCTACGAGATCTCCATTCCAGCGCGCGAGGCCCCGCGCGTCTGGGCGACCCTCTTGGAGGATGGGCGGGTGCGCCCCATCGGCCTGGGCGCCCGCGATTCCCTGCGGCTGGAGGCCGGCCTTCCGCTTTACGGCCACGACGTGGACGAGACCGTCAGTCCCATCGAGGCCGACCTCGCCTTCGCCGTGTCGAAGAAGCGCCGCGCCGCCCGCGACTTCCCCGGCGCCGCCCGCATCGTCAAGGAGCTGGAGGCCGGCCCCGCGCGCCTTCGGGTGGGCCTGAAGGTCTTGGAGGGCGCGCCGGCCCGCGAAGGCGCGCAGATCGCCGATCGCGCCGGCGCGGTGGTCGGCGCCGGCACCAGCGGCGGCTTCTCGCCCAGCCTCGGCCATCCCATCGCCATGGGCTTCGTGCCCCCCGCGCTCGCCGCCGTCGGCACGGTGCTGAGCGTCATCGTCCGGGGCAAGGCCCAGGCCGCCGAAGTGGTCGCCATGCCCTTCGTCCCCCACCGCTACGTCCGCAAACTCAAAGGCTGAGGATCGCCCCGATGCGTTTCACCAAGGATCATGAATGGGTCGCTCTGGACGGCGACGTCGCCACCGTGGGCATCACCGCCTATGCCGCCGACCAGCTGGGCGACGTGGTGTTCGTCGAGGTCCCCGAGGCGGGCAAGAGCGTCGCCAAGGGCGACGGCCTGGCGGTGGTCGAGAGCGTCAAGGCCGCTTCCGATGTCTACGCGCCGGTCTCGGGCGTGGTGATCGAGGGCAACGCCGCCCTCTCCGACGCCCCCGAGACCGTCAACGACCTGCCGGAATCCGGGGGCTGGTTCGCCAAATTGAAGGTGTCCGACCCCGCCGAGTACGAGGCCCTGATGGACCGGGCCGCCTACGAAGCCTTCCTCCAGACCCTCTAGTCGGCGGCGAGCCCCATGCGATACCTCCCCCTCACGCCCGCCGACCGGGCCGACATGCTGGCCAAGGTCGGCGCTGCCTGCATTGACGACCTGTTCGCCGACGTGCCCCAGGCGGCCCGCCGGTCCGAGCTGTTCGACCTTCCGCTCCATGCCGGCGAGCTGGAGGTCGAGCGTGAGCTGGGCGCCCTGGCCGCCATGAACCGGGCGGCCGGCGACGGGCCGTTCTTCTGCGGCGCGGGGGCCTATCGCCACCACGTGCCGGCGAGCGTCGATCACATCATTCAGCGCTCGGAGTTCCTGACCAGCTACACGCCCTATCAGCCGGAGATCGCCCAGGGCACGCTGCAGGTCCTGTTCGAATTCCAGACCCAGGTCGCCGCGCTGACCGGCCTCGAGGTCGCCAACGCCTCGATGTACGACGGCTCCACGGCCTGCGCCGAGGCGGTGATGATGGCCCAACGGGTCACTCGCCGGAAACGGGCGGTGCTCTCGGGCGGCCTGCACCCGCACTACGCCGCCACCACCCAGACCATCGCCCACGCCGAGGGCATGGACATCGTCCGCCAGGCCGCGGCGGTGGACGCCGAGGCCACGGTGATCGAGGCGATCGACGCCGAGACCGCCTGCGTCGTCGTTCAGACGCCCAACGTCTTCGGCGTGGTCACCGACGTGACCCGCGTCGCCGAGGCCGCCCACGCTGCCGGCGCCCTGCTGATCGTCGTGACGGCTGAGGCGCTGGCCTACGGCCTGCTCAAGTCGCCCGGCGAGATGGGCGCCGACATCGCCGTGGCCGAGGGCCAGTCGATCGGGAACGGCCTGAACTTCGGCGGCCCCTACC
>Ga0153916_10001652_pt1 | contig 16155 bp, 16 predicted proteins | sample Opewatmetagenome_FD_109642 | JGI IMG/M metagenome (GOLD analysis project Ga0153916, IMG submission 109642) | Freshwater wetland microbial communities from Ohio, USA - Open water 3 Core 3 Depth 4 metaG | ecosystem: Environmental > Aquatic > Freshwater > Wetlands | place: USA: Ohio, Lake Erie...
CGAGACGGTCCTGATCAACTATCTGGGGCTCTACGTCATCGCCTTCGGCGGCAGCACCGCGCAGGTCGGCCTCATCGCGGCACTGGCCAGCCTGTCCGCGGCGCTGGCGTTCTTCCCGGGCGCGAAGTTCGTCGAGACGTTCGGCCACCGCAAGCGCACCGTGCTCGCGACGGGCGGCGGCATCGCCCGCGTGGTGCTGGCCGGGCTGGCGCTGGTGCCGTTCTTCGCCCGCGGCGACACCGCCATCTGGATAGTGATCGCGCTGGTGTCGATGCGCGGCTTCGCAGGCTACTTCGCGATCCCGGCGTGGACGTCGCTGACGGCGGACGTCGTGCCGATCAGCATCCGCGGCCGCTTCTTCGCGTCGCGCAGCTTCGGCATGAGCCTCGCCGCCCTGGCCACGGCGCCGCTCGCCGGCTTCCTGCTCGACCGCTACAGCGGGCTCGGAGGATGGCAGATCGTCTGGGCGCTGGTGGCGGTGGCGGCGGCGATCTCGACCTGGTGCTACGCGCAGATCCCCGACCCGGCGCCGCACCGCGACGTCGTCGCGCGCGAGCGCGTCGCCGGCGACCGGGGCGTGCTGGCCGAGATCCTGTCGGACCGCAACTTCGTCTGGTATCTGGCCGGAACGGCGGCGTGGAACGTCGCGCTGCAGGCAGCCGGGCCCTTCTTCAACGTCTACCTCGCCGAGAACCTGCACGCGTCGTCACTGTGGATCGGCTTTCTGTCGGCGCTGCCGGCCGTGACCGGGCTCGGCGGTCTGGTGTACTTCGGGCGGATGATGGACACGCGCGGCACGAAGTGGCTGCTGGTGGTGTGCGGGTTGCTGATCCCGCTGCTGCCGGCGGCGTGGATGGCGGTGAACGCGCCGTGGCAGGTGATCTTCATCAACACCTTCGGCGGCGTCATCTGGGCCGGCTACCAGCTCGCGATGCTGAACATGGTGATGGTGATGTCGCCGCCGGCACGACGCGCGCGCTACGCCGCGGCGTTCCAGACCGTCGTCTTCGCATCGGCCTTCGTCGGCCCGCTGCTCGGCGGTCAGATCATCTCGCTGGTCGGCTTCCGCACCGTCTTCGCCTTCTCCGCGATCGGCCGCATGGCCGGCACGCTGATCATCATGCGGCTGGTGCGGACGGAGCCGTAGTCCATGCTCCCTCCCGCCCTGCTGCCGGTGCGCTGGCGCCGGTGCCATAATGTACCCGGAGTTGCCTCCGCCATGAACGTGCGGCTTCCCGGACCCAGGCTGCGGCCCCCCTCCCGGCGATTTCGTATCGGGCTCGCCGCCGGCTTCTTCATCGCCGGCCTGGCCGTCTCCTGCGCGCCCCGCATCAGCCAGCGCGGCGCCGTCCACGTCCTCACCGCCGATTCCGAGGTCAACCCCGTGATGGTCCGCTACATCGACCGCGGCATCAGCGAGGCCGAGCGCACGGACGCGAAGGCCGTCGTCATCAAGCTCGACACACCGGGCGGCCTCTCCACGTCGATGGAGGACGTCGTCAAGCGCATCCAGGCGGCGAAGGTGCCGGTGATCGTCTACGTCGCGCCGAGCGGCGCCAAGGCCGCCTCGGCCGGCACCTTCATCACGATGTCCGCACACGTCGCCGCCATGGCGCCGGGCACGAGCATCGGCGCCGCCCATCCGGTCGACCAGAGCGGCGGCGACATCGGCGGCACGCTCGGCACGAAGATCGAGAACAACGCCGCCGCCTACGCGCGCAGCATCGCCGAGGAGCACGGCCGCAATGCCGACTGGGCGGAGAGCGCCGTCCGCAACAGCGTCTCCGCGCCGACGAGCGAGGCCGTCGACAAGCACATCGTCGACTACGCGGCAGAGGACGTCGGCGACCTGCTGCGGCAGGCCGACGGCCGCACCGTCAAAGTCAACGAGCAGCAGGTCACGCTGAGCGGCCTCGCCGCCGCGCCGCGCGTGACGAACGACATGACGCTGCTCGAGCGCTTCCTGCTGATCGTCAGCGACCCGAACATCGCCTTCCTGCTGCTCAGCCTCGGCGGGCTGGGGCTGCTGATCGAGTTCCTGCACCCCGGCGTCTTCGCGCCCGGCGTCTTCGGCGCGATCGCGCTGATCCTCGCCTTCTTCGCGCTCGGCACGCTGCCGTTCAACTGGGCCGGCGTCGCGCTGGTCCTGCTGGCGTTCGTCCTGTTCGGCGCCGAGCTGTACGTCGGCGGCGTCGGAGCGCTCGGCATCGGCGGTGTCATCTCGCTCGTCGCCGGCGGCCTGCTGTTGACCTCGACGAGCAACTCCGACTTCCAGGTCTCGCGCTGGCTGATCGGCGGCACGGGAGCCGTATTCCTCGTCTTCTTCTTCACGGTCGTCATGGCGATCATCCGCATGCGGCGCGCGCCCGCCTACGTCGGCACGCAGGCGATGATTGGCGACCGCGCGGTCGCCCGCTCCGACCTCAACCCGGACGGCTACGTGTTCCTCCACGGAGAGCGCTGGCGCGCTGTCGCCGAGGACGGCCCGATCAGCATCGGCGAGCCCGTGCGGATCATCAGCGTCAAGGGACTGACGCTCACCGTGCGCCGCCAAGCCTAAGCGCGCCACACCGCCCCGAGCGCCGCCACGCGCTCATACAGCTCCGCGAGGTGCGGCGGGGTGCTCCCCTCGTGATGCCGCAGGTCGCGCCGGATGAAGCCGGGGTCCAGCGTGCGCCCGGCGAAGCGAGCCAGCGGCTCGACCGCTCGCTGAGGGTCGACGTGGAGCTGATCGAACTCGACGGTGAGCGCATCGAGGCCGTACTCGCCGATCACCTCTAGGAGCCGCTCGTTCTCCTCGCGCCACACGTGCTCGACGGCGCGCGTGGGCTCGTCACCGGCGAGGCCGTAGTAGCGCAGCGTCGAGGCGACGACTTCCCCCGGGCTGCGCAGGCAGACGATGACGCGCGGGCGTTGCGGCAGCACCTCGATCCAGGGTTCGAGCGTCCAGCAGAAGCGCGGGTCCTTCCACGCCGGCGTCGCCTCGGCGGCCAGCGCGCACATTTCGAACCTATAGCGACACGCCGCGGCCAGCAGCTCCTGCCTGCTGGCGACGGAGAACCAGCGGCCAAGGCCCGCCGCATTGAGGATCGCCTCGTTGATCAGGACGAGCTGGCGCTCCTCGTAGTAGCCCTCGGCGTTGAACTCGTCGGCCTCGATCAGGTCGTTGCCCAGGGAGACCCCGGCCTCGTGCAGCAGGCGCGCTACGGCGCTCGTGCCCGAGCGGCCGCTGCCGCAGATCAAGATCATGGACATCGCGTCACCAGCGGTTGCGGCGCACGTACTCGTCGAACGACAGGCGCGCCGCCTCGGGCGCGTGCTTCGGCGGCTTGGCGCGGTAGCCGAAGCCGATCACCGTGCTGACGTGGAACTCCGCGGGCAGGCCGAGCGCCTCACGCGCGCACTCGACGTGGTGCATCGTCGTCGGGCACGACGCGATCCCATCGCCCCACGCCGCCACCATCATGTTCTGCGCCGCGCGCCCGGCGTCGAACTCCGCGCGCGTGTCACGCTCCGAGACCGCGATCGCGATCGCCAGCGGCACCGACGGCAACCAGGCGGCGAAGTCGCCGCACTTCGCGATCTCGTCCTTCGCGTGCTGGTCGTCGATCACGATGAAGCGGCAGCCCTGCACGTTCTTCGAGGTGCCCGCCATGCGGCCCGCCTGCAGGATGCGCCGGACGGCCTCCTCCGGCACGGACTTGTCGAGGAACGCGCGCGTGTCGCGCTTCGAGACGATCGTCTGATAGGTGTCCACCGGCCGCCTCCTCGCTGCTGCGCTTGAGTATGCACCGGCCGCCCCGCTGCCGCCACGAGCCCGCGCTGGATCACAACCGGCCGCTCGGCCATCATGGCTCATGGCCCGATACGGATTCACCTTCCCCTTCGACGGACTGCCGTTGCACGCGCACAAGGACGCGCTCCAGGAGGCCGAGCGCCTCGGCTACACCGACGCCTGGTCGTACGAGATCGACGGCGTCGACTGCTTCACGCCGCTGGCACTCGCGGCGGCCTGGACCGAGAAGATGCAGCTCGGCACGGCGATCGCCAACGTCTACACGCGCTCGCCGCTCACGCTCGCGATGTCCGCGAACGCGCTGGCCGAGGCGGCGCCCGGGCGCTTCGCGCTCGGCATCGGCGCCGGCTCGTCGGTCATCGTCGGGCAGTGGAACGGCGTGCCGTTCGAGTACCCCTACCGGAGGGTGCGCGACGTCACGGCGGTGCTGCGGAAGGCGTTCGCCGGCGAAAAGGTCACGGAGCAGCTCGACACCGTGACGGTGAACGGCATGAAGCTGTCGCGTGCGCTCGTGCCACCACCGCCGATTTACGTCGCCGCGCTGCGCCGCCGCATGCTCCGGCTGGCCGGCGGCGCGGCGGACGGCGCCATCATCAACTGGCTCGGCGCGGCGGACGTTCCGAAGTGCGTCGCCGCGGCGCGCGAGGGCGCCGTCAAGGCCGGCCGCGACCCCGCGCGCCTGGAGATCGTCTGCCGCATCTTCGTCTGCATGACGGAGGAGGAGCCGGTAATCGACTTCCTTGGCCGGCGCGCTGTCGCGGCCTACCTGAACGTGCCCGTGTACGCGAAGTTCCACGAATGGCTCGGCCGCACCGACGCGCTGCGCCCGATGTGGGAGGCGTGGGACGCCGGCAACCGCAAGGCGGCCACCGCCGCGATCCCGCGCCAGGTGATCGACGACCTGCTCGTCTACGGTGACGCCGCCACCTGCCGGCGCAAGGTCCAGGCATACGTCGACGCCGGCGTGACGGTGCCCGTGCTGAACTTCATGCCGACGGCACTCGACGCGGAGGGACGCGCGCAGCAGTCGCTGGAGATGCTGAGGGCGCTGGCGCCCGGCTAAGCCGGCGCCGCCGCGCGGTCCAGCTCGAATCGCACCTGCAGCGCCTTCGGACCGCCCGGCCGCAGCAGCGCGCCGCCGTCGGTGTCCGTGATCTCCACCCGGTTGATCCGGGGCAGCAGCGTGCGCAGCGCGATCGAGCCCTCGAGCCGCGCCAGCGGCGCGCCCAGGCAGTAGTGGATCCCCATGCCGAACGAGACGTGCCGGTTCGGGTCACGGTCGATGACGACCTCGTCGGCGCGCTCGAACACGGTCTCGTCGCGGTTCGCGGACGCCAGCAGCACGACGAGCCGGTTGTCCTTCGGAATCGTCACGCCGTGCACCTCGACGTCGCGCGTGGCGCGGCGGAACGTCGCCTGGAACGGCGCGTAGTAGCGCAGGATCTCCTCGATCGCCGCCGGCACGAGGTCGAGGTCGTCCTTCACGCGGGTCATGATCTCCGGGAACTCGGAGAGGACGCGGATCGAGTTGACGATCAGCCCGGTCGTCGTCTCGTTGCCGGCGACCAGCAGCACGCGGCAGATGACGAGGAGGTCCGCCTCGCTCAGCTTCCCGTCCTCCGTCTCCGCGTGTACCAGACCGCTGAGCAGGTTGTCCTCCGGCTCCCGCCGCAGCTTCTCCAGGCGCGCCCTGAAGTAGTCGTCGAACTCCGCGTTGATCTCGTCCAGCGCACCCGTTTCGCCGGCGATCAGCGACGCGCCGACGTTCTCGATGATCGCGTCGGACCAGCGCTTGAAGGTGGCGTGGTCACCGTCCGCGACGCCGAGCATGTTCGCGATCACCATGATCGGCAGCGGGTACGCCAGTTCGGCGACGAAGTCGGCGGTCTCCTTCTCCAGCATGCGGTCGACCAGGCGCTGACAGTACGCTTCGATGGCGGGCCGCTGCAGCTCGACCATGCGCGGCGTAAACGCCTTCGAGATCAACCCGCGGAGGCGCGTGTGCATCGGCGGGTCGTTGAAGATCATGCTCGGCGTCGGCGGCTCCCCCGCCAGCGCGGCCGCCGATACGACGGACGAGAACGTCTCCGGGTCGCGCAGGATGTTCATGACGTCGTCATAGCAGGCGACGGCCCAGAGGCCCGGCATCTGGAGCGGCGTGACGGGCGAACCGGCGCGCAGGGCCGCATACATCGGGTACGGGTTCTGCGCCATCTCCTCGCCGAAGAGAGTGAACGCGGGCTGTGCCTCGGTCTGCGTCATCGTGCGCTCCAGTGCTTCGTGGCGAACCAATATTTCGGCTGAAACAAAGTATCTCGGCCGCACCCGGCGCTGTCAAGAGCCAACAGAAGCCACGGCCTGGCACGAAGAGCGGAGTACCGGGGACGAGATGCTAGTAGCGCAGGACGGCGCCCGGACCGCGTCCGGCCAGCATGCCGCTCGCCTGCGGTCCCAGGAAATGGACTTCGGCGTCCGTGAGCATCGCCTGTCGGACGGCCGCCTCGGCGATGTCGTCGGTGCGCCAGAGTTGCTCGCCGCACAGCGGGCAGAACTTGGACGCGCCGGTTGCGAGGTAATGGCCTTCGGGGCACTGCACGCCCGGGCACGTGACGCCCGTCGGCAGGATGAGCCGGTGTACGCGCCCCTCGCCCAGCACCTGCAGCGTCTCATCCCAGCCGAGCGCGCTGCGGCCGCCCTTCTCGGTCTCGGTGATCAACTCCTCGACGATGAGCCGGTCCTCGTGCTCACGCGCCGTCGCGTCGATTGACGATACGAGCCGCACGATGTCGCCGGTCGGGGCGAACATCTCCATCGGCACGATATCGACGACCGCGCGCATCAGCGGCGGCGGCAGCATGGCACGCAGCACGGCCAGCGCTTCGTCCGGGCCGCCCAGGACCAGCGAGTGGATCGGCCGCGCGCGGTCGACCGCCCGCAGCTGCTCGACCGTGCGGCGCGCGTGCTCGTGGACCTGGTGCTCGCGGTGCCGGGCGTAGTTCGCCTGCCCCCAGCCGCCGGCCGCCGTCCGGCCCATTACCTCGTCGTGCAGCGTGACTTCCTCCTCGACCGCGCCGAGGAAGACGGTGATGATGCGCGCGCGCTCCTTGTCGAGGACGACGACGCCGTACCGCCTGTGCTCTTCGAGCGCGGCGACCAACGGGCTCAGCACGGGGCGCGCCTCGAAGCGTGCGGCGGCCTGGATCGGGAAGTGCAGCGGCAGCACGACGCGCAGGCCGCACGGCCCGCTGAAGAAGATGGCGGCCGAACGGCCGGGCGGCTGCTGCCAGCTCCGCACGATCTCCATCACGCCCGAGGTCTCGTACTCGAGCCGCCCGCGCGTCCACTCGTCGTGGGCGCGCGCCTGGAGCGGCTTCCAGAGGTCCAGCAGGGCCGCCTCGTAGCCCTCCCGCCCGGCCGTCGCGGGATCGATGTCGAGGTACACGCTCAGCACGCCGTCGTCGCAGTGATAGGAGACCAGATCGCGGATCACGCCGTCGAAGCGCGCGTCGTCCAGCAGCGTGCCATGGGCCAGCGTCGGCATCAGCGTCACCTCGCTCTGGGATCGAGAGTAGGCAGCGGCACGCGCGCCGGTCAGGGCCGAAGGAATCAAGAGGCGGGGGCATCCGGCACGTCGGGCCCTGGTACGTCAGGGGGATGCCTGCCGGCGCCCCCGCGAGCGGCTACAATCGTGCCACACCGGCTGTCCGAGGAGCTGCCATGGCGGAAGAGGACGCGCGCGTCGCCCTGGACATGATGAACTACGGCATGTACGTCATCGGCTCGCGCGGTCCGGCGGGGCTGAACGTGATGGCCGCGCACTGGCTCATGCAGGTGTCGTTCGAGCCGCGCATGGTCGCCCTCTCGCTCGAGAACGACGCGCGCACGCTGGCGAACATCCGCGAGACGCGCGTGTTCAGCGTCAACGTGATGGGCGACGACAGCGTCGAGCTGGTGGCGTCGTTCCTCCAGCCGGCGAACCCCGGCAAGGTGCGGGGACGCCACCTCCTCGGCTCCGGCGTCGTGGACAAGCTGGCCGGCGTACCCCACAAGACGAGGGCGACCGGCTGCCCGATCCTTCGCGACGCGCTCGCCTGGTACGAGTGTGAGGTGGATGGCGGCGTGCCCGCCGGCGACCACACCCTCATCGTCGCGTGCGTGATCGGCGGCGGCCAGATCAACCACGGCAAGCCGTTGCGGGACGACGACCTGGGCTGGACCTACTCGGGCTGACCCTGAGCGGCGAACGCCCGGATGAGGGAGTCCGGGCGTTCGCCAGAGTGAAGGAGCCTGCGGTCAGGCCTGTTTCACCTCCACCTTTCGCGTGGTCGCTGCCGGTTTGCGGGGGACCACGACCTCGAGCACACCTTCCCTGGCATTTGCCTCGATGTGCTCGGTGTCGCAGCCTTCAGGCAGCGTCAGCGTCCGGTGGATGCGACCGTAGGTCCGCTCGCAGCGATAGAACTGCTCTTCCTTGATCTCTTTCTCCTCCGCGCGCTCGCCGCTGATGCGCAGTTCGTTGCCGACGACGCTCACGTCGATCTTCGCCGGGTCGATGCCGGGCATCTCCGCCTTCACGACGACCTTGCCGTCGCGCTCGAACATGTCCACGGCCGCCAGCTCGCGCTCCAGCGTGCGAAACGCCCGCGGGAACCCGAGGCCGAACGGCCAGCGGTTATCGAAGCGGAACAACTCGCGCAGATCCTCGAAGTCCGGGAACGCCGGCCGCCTGACTGTCAACTCTGTCTTGTCGTTGGATGGCATCGCTCGCCTCCTGCTGAACATTGTTTCCCATCTTCACGGTACGGCGGCCCCTGCGGCGCTGACGAATGCCGATCGGACGGTTCTCGTCGCCAAAGGACATGGAGCGACGGCCCGTGCCGGGGGACGGCACGCGGCGCGGGCGTGTGGCGTGGGTGCGACCGTTTGGGCGCTACGAAATCATCCGCTCAACCCGCGGCGGCCGCTTCCGGCACGGCGATCGGCCGCGGGTTAGCGACGTGGCGGTCGAGGAACAGCGCCATGATCGACGCGCACTGCCGCCCGAAGTCCGGCAGCGCGTCGAACGCGTGCGGGGCGCCCTCGTAGACGTGCAGCTCCGCCTTTGCTCCGGCCTCCGTCAGCGCGCGGTACATCAAGAAGCTCGACTCGACAGGCACCAGCTCGTCCTTGTTGCCCGTGATCAGCAGCGTCGGCGGAAACGAGGCCGCGGCGTATGTCACGGGACTCGCGGCCCGTGCCGTCTCCACGGTATAGCCGGTGCCGAACAGGAATGTGAGCTGCTGGGCAAGGTCATCGCCATCGCCCACGAGCTGCGCCGGCGCGTAGAAGCCGATCGCCGCCGCGACCTCCGTACCCGCGCCGGCGTTGCCGCCGTCCCCCTCGAAGTCCGCCACGTTCTGCGTGCCGGCCACCATCAGCGAGAGGTGCCCGCCGGCGGAGTTGCCCGAGACCGCGATCTTCCTCGGGTCGAGGCCGAGGCGGCGGGCGTTGGCGCGCATCCAGCGCAGCGCCGCCTTCACGTCGTGGAGCTGCGCCGGCCACTTCGCCTCGCCCGCCAGCCGGTACTCGGTGGCGACGCAGACGTAACCCAGCCGCCCGAGCAGGATGCCGTAGCCGTGGAGCTGCGAGCGGTCGCCCTGCACCCAGCCGCCGCCGTGGATCAGCAGCACGGCGGGCCGGTCGGGCCCGGGCTGCGGCGGCACGTAGACGTTGCACTTCAGCTCGCGCCCGCCGCCCGTGCCGAACACCACGTCGTGCTCGACCGTCACGCGCCCGGTCTCGGGTGCCGACATCGTCCCGCCTCCATTCCCGCTTGCTGCTCGCTCCTCCGACAGTACGCCCGGGCGCGGCAAAGGGCAACCGGCCGCCGCCATAGAGACGACCCACGGCACCTATAGAAAGGCCATGCGTCAATTGGCCGTAACCATCGACGCTGCCTAGAATGTTGTGCCGATCGCGAAGGGAGAGATCAGACATGGCTCGCAAGAATGGCGCGCGCGGGGACCTGCCCGCGGCAACTTACACGTTCAGCTTCCAGGCGCAGTACCCCAACAAACCGGGCATGCTGGCCCGCATCGCGAGCGCCGTAGGCGAATGCGGCGGCAACATCGGCGACATCGACGTCATCCGCTCCACCGGCACCACCATCATCCGCGAGATCAGCGTCCAGGCGCGCGACAGCGACCACGCCCACGAGATCGTCGACCACCTGAAGGCGACGAAGGGCGTCACCATCAAGAGCGTCGCCGACCGCGTCTTCCTCAGCCACCGCGGCGGCAAGATTGAGATCCGCAACAAGGTGCCCGTGACGAGTCGCCGCGACCTCTCCGTCGTCTACACGCCGGGCGTCGCGCGCGTCTGCCTGGCCATCGACAAGGACCCCGACCTGGCGTACTCGATGACGATCAAGGGCAACACCGTCGCCGTCGTCAGCGACGGCACGGCGATCCTGGGCCTCGGCGACCTCGGCCCGAAGGCGGCGATGCCGGTCATGGAGGGCAAGGCGATGCTCTTCAAGACGTTCGGCGGCGTCGACGCCTGGCCGATCTGCCTCGACACGAAGGATCCGGACGAGATCGTCCAGATCGTGAAGGCGATCGCGCCGGGCTTCGGCGGCATCAACCTGGAGGACATCTCCGCGCCGCGCTGCTTCTACATCGAGGAGCGGCTGAAGAAGGAGATGGACATCCCCGTCTTCCACGACGACCAGCACGGCACGGCCGTCGTCGTGCTGGCGGCGCTGCTCAACGCGCTGCGCATCGTCAAGAAGGAGCCGCAGGACCTGAAGGTCGTCGTGCTCGGCGTCGGCGCCGCCGGCGTCGCCTGCTCGAAGATCCTGATGTCCGCGGGCGTCAAGAACATCATCGGCTGCGATCGCGCCGGCATCATCTACAAGGGGCGCCCGGAGCACATGAACTTCATGAAGGAGTGGTTCGCAGACAACACGAACCGCGAGGGGATCAGCGGCACCGTCAGCGACGCGATGGAGGGCGCCGACCTCTTCCTCGGCGTCGCCGGCCCGAACATGATCACGGTCGACGACGTCAAGAAGATGAACCGCGACCCGATCGTCTTCGCCATGGCCAACCCCGACCCGGAGATCCGGCCCGAGCTGGCGGCGCCGCACGTCGCTGTGATGGCGACGGGCCGCAGCGACTTCCCCAACCAGATCAACAACGTGCTCTGCTTCCCCGGCCTCTTCCGCGGCGTGCTCGACGTGCGCGCACGGGAGATCAACGAGGAGATGAAGCTGGCCGCCGCCCAGGCCATCGCCGCCGCCGTCGCCAAGAACGAGCTCGGCCCGGAGTACGTCATCCCGAGCGTCTTCCACCCAACCATCTTCAAGAACGTCGCGAAGGAGGTGGCCGCCGCCGCCATCCGCACCGGCGTCGCCGAGGGCGAGCGGAAGATGGTCTCGTCGTTCATCTAGCGCCGGTGCAACGGCACGGAGCTGGAAATGACAGGAGCGCCCGGTGGGCGCTCCTTCCGTTTACCTCATTCGTCGATCGGCGGTATCAATGGGTCGAGGAGATGGACCAATTCCTCGAGGTCCTCCGCGATCGTCTGCCATACGAGCTCTGGCTTCACCTCGCCGTACTCATGCACGAGGATGTTCCTCTGTCCGACGATCTTCTGCCAGGGGATCTCCGAATGTTGGGATCGGAATCCCGTCGACACAGCTCTCGCGGCCTCTCCGATGTTCTGCAAGAGACGCTCGGCCGCAAGGCGGACGACCTCGTCCTGATCGAACTGCCGCCTCGTCACGCCCGACATGATGCGAAGCAGCCGCTGAGCATTGTCGCGCATGTCCCAGAGGAACGCGACATCGCGATCTTCAGGCAGCATAGATGACCGTCAGATCCCGGAGGATGCTGCGTCGCCGGAACGGGTTGCGGATCGTCCCCTTCTCGACGAGGTCCACGTCCCTCCCGAAGAGATCCCGGAGTTCCTGCTGCATGGCGCCAAGGTCGAACAGGCTCCAACGGGCGTCCGGAGCAAACGCCACCATTATGTCGACGTCGCTGTCAGGGCGTAGCTCACCGCGCGCCGCCGAGCCGAAGACCGCCAGCTCGACGATCTTCCATCGCCGGCAAAACTCGGCGATCGCTTCATGGGAAACCTTGATAGACGAATCGATGCTCACGACGCCGCAGTATATCGCGATATCGCGCGCGATCCATCGCTTGCGGAGGCGGTGCGCCCGCCCCCTACCCCACCGCCAGCGGCGCGCCGTTGTCGTACAACCGCAGCACCCGCACCGCGCCCTTCGGCCCGACGGCCAGGCACAGCGCGCACAGAATGCACTCGTCCAGGTTCTGCTCCACGATCGACACGCGCCCGCCGTCCGCCGCGAAGATGTCGACCGGGCACACGCCCGCGAGCTGCTTCGCCGCCGCCGCGTCGGACGCGACAGCATCGTCGACCTCGACGCGGATGAACATCCCCGAACCGCTCACCTCACCCATCGCCTGTCTCCGTCTCGAACCTCAGCGCCGCGCCCGCCAACCGCCAACGACTAACGACTAACCGCCAACCGTTCCTTCACCAGCTCCGGGATGTCCGCGATCTCCTCGGCCACCGAGATGCCCGCGTCCTTCATCCGCGCGATCTTCTCCGCCGTTGTGTCCGCGCGCCCCTCGACGATCGTCCCGGCGTGGCCGAAGCGCATCCCCGGCATCGCGTCCATGAACCGGCCCGCCATGAACGCCACGATCGGCAGCCGCGACTTCGTCTCCTTCACGTACTTCGCGAGCTGAGCCTCCATCGGCCCGCCCGGCTCCGAGTAGATCACGATCGCCTTCGTCTCCGGGTCCGCCTCGAACAGCGGCATCAGCTCCGCGTACGTCGAGCCCACGATGGCGTCGCCGCCGATGCTCACCGCCGTGCTCTGGCCGAGGCCCGCCGCCGTCAGCGCGTTGGCGATCTCCGTCGTCATGCCGCCGGAGCGCGACATGATGCCGATGGGCCCCGGCGTGTACGCGCGCCGCGCCGCCACCGCCGAGCCGCCCATCCCGCCGACGCGCGTCTTGCCCGGCGACATCACGCCCAGGCAGTTCGGGCCGATGAGGCGCGCGCCGTAGCGGTTCGCCAATTCGATAATCTGCGCCACCTCCAGCCGCGGGATACGCTCCGTCACGATCACCAGCAGCTTGATGCCGTTCTCGATCGCCTCGAACGCGGCGTCGCGGATCGCCGCCGGCGGCACCGTCAGCACCGACGCGTCGACGCGCTGCTTCGCCGTGATCTCGCGCACGGTGTCGTACACCGGCACGCCGTGGACGTCGCGCCCGCCGCGCCCCGGCGTCACGCCGCCGACGACCTTCGCGCCGTAATCCAGGCACTCGCGCGTCATGCTCACCGCTTCGCGGCCGGTGATCCCCTGGATGATGAACGTCGTGCTCTCGTCGACCAGGATGGACATCGTTACTCCTGCAAACCCGCCCGCTCTGTCACCCTGAGCGCAGCGAAGGGTCTCGGCCGAAGAAGATTCTTCGCTTCGCTCAGAATGACTACGGCCCCGCTCATGTCACCCCGAGCCCAGCGAGGGGTCTTGTCCCGGCCGAACCCTCTGTCGCTTGCGGCGAAACAATCGGCATCGGCCGGCGAAGATTCTTCGCTGCGCTCAGAATGACATCTCCTAGCCCACGGCTCCGCGCATGTCACCCCTCGCTTCGCTCGGGGTCTTGTTCGGCCGAATCCTCTTTCGCTCGAGGTGAAGCGATCGGCATCGGCCGACGAAGATTCTTCGCTCCGCTCAGAATGACGTGCTCCTAGCCCTTCACCTTCTCCACCGCCCGCCGCGCGGCCTCCGACATCGGCACCGTGCGGTCCGCGTACTCCACGCCGTACTTCTCCAGGATCTTGAAGCCCTCGTCCTCCCATGACCCCGGGATGCGGAAGATGGCGATCTTCTCCGCCGGGTCGTAGCCGGACTCGACGACGCCTTTGATCACGCCGCGCGCCACGATGTCGACCCGCGTGTTGCTGACGACGTTCATGATCACGCAGATCTTCTCCACGCCCGGCTTGCTGAGGATCAGCTTCGTCAGCTCGCACGCCTTCTTCACGCTCGGGTTGCCGCCGATCTCGCAGTAGTTCGCCGGCCGGCCGCCGTGCTTCCGCAGCGCGTCGAAGATCGTCAGGCTGCCGCCGCCCGCGCCGATCACGCACCCCAGGTTCCCCTCGAACTCCACGACGCGCCCCGCCACGCCGCGGTGATCGGACGCGTCGACGGCCGCGCCGCGCAGCTCGAACTCCGTCGGCGGACGCGCCTGCCGCGTCTCATCGCCGCCGACGCCCAGCTCCGCCAGCAGCGCCTTCTGCTGGTCACGCGCCTCTTCCTCCATGTCGCAGTGCGAGTCCAGCGCGATGAAGCTCCCGTCCTTGAGTTGCGCCAGCGGGTTGATCTCGGCCAGCGTGAGCCCGTAGCGGAGGAACGCCTGCGCAAGCCGCGAGACGATGCGCGTGAGCTGGTTCAGCTCGTTGCCGCTGATGCCCAGCGACGACACCAGCTCCTTCATCCGGAACTCCTGGAACGGCTGGAACGTCGAGAAATGCGCGCGCGCCACGTGCTCCGGGTGCTGCTCCGCCACCTCCTCGATGTCGATGCCGCCCATGTCGCTGAAGATGGCGACCGGCAGCTTCGCCACGGCGTCGTAGATCACGCCGGCGTAGTACTCATGCTTCACCGGCTGCTTCGACTCGACGAGCAGGCAGCGCGGCGACTGGCCGTTGATCTCGAGCTTGAGGATGTGCTCCGCCGCGGCACGCGCCTCGTCCGGCGACGACGCGAACTTGATGCCGCCGGCCTTCATGCGGCCGCCCGTCAGCACCTGCGACTTCAGCACCAGCTCGCCACCGACCTCCGCCGCGATGCGCGCGGCGTCGGCGGCGGTCGTCGCAGTCCCGCCCTTTGACGTCGGCACGCCGGCCTTCGCCAGCAGCGCCTTCGCCTCGAATTCGTAAAACCTCATCGGCCAGTCCTCTGTACGTAGGGACGGAGCTTCAGCTCCGTCCGCAACACTCGCCCGACGAAGCTGAAGCTCCGTCCTACAGCTCTGTCCCTCAGCCGATCCTGCCCATCACTTCTAGGATGTCGTACCCCGACACTTCCTTCGACTTCGCCGCCATGTCCGCGAGCCACTGCGCGTCGAGCTTGCCCGCCTGCACCGCTTTCGCCAGGTCCATCAGCATCGCCTTCGTCGTCGCCTCGTCATAGAACTCGCCCGTCTCCGGGTCGGCGATCGAGCCGCCGCCGAGCTTGTGGTAGACCTCCAGCGAGCGCTTCGTCTTCGCGATCTGCTCCTCGTCCGGCGCGAACACGTCGTTCGCGATCTCCGCCTGCTGCGGGTGGATCACCCACGTCCCGTCCATGCCCAGGTCGCGCGAGCCGACGTTCTTCTCGCGGAGCTGCTGCCTGATCATCTCGGCCTCCTCCGCCGGCGTATCGGGCCGGATCAGCCGCAGAAACGCGTTGTCGATGGCGTGCAGCCCCGCCGCCTTCGCCGCCACCACCGTCGCCTGCTTCGCGTAGTGGAAGTTCCGGTTCTGGTTGTCGATCATCTCCCGCACGCCCATCGCCGCGCTGAAATCGGCGATGCCGAAGATCAGCCCTGCCATCCGCGGCGACGCCGTCGCGATCGGATACGCGTTCACGACGGCCAGCGGCGTCTCGATCAGCGCCTCGATCTGCACGTGCGTCGTCCAGCGGCCCTGGTCCTCCAGCGCGTCCAGCAGCCGCGAGAGGTGGACGATGTCCTCCGGCGTCTCGGTCTTCGGCAGGATGATCCCGTGGAACTGGTCCGGCGCGCCGAGCATGATCGCCTGCACGTCGCCCAGGAAGTATTTCGAGCGGATATTGTTCGGCCGGATGGCGATGACCTTCGTGCCGAAGTCGATGGTGTTGAGCGCCTCCACCAGCGTCGTCCGGCTCGGCTCGCCCTTGAAGTCGTACGGGCACGCGTCCTCGAAGTCCGGCATCACGTGGTCGACCGGCGCCTTCGCGGCGTTCTGGTTCATCTTCAACGTGTGGCACGGATACGTCAGCTCCGTCCTCGGGATGACGATCCGCCCCTGTTTCTGCAGTACGTACATGTTGTGTCTCCGCGTCCCCTGCACGTAGCGACGGATCTTCAGCTCCGTCCGCAACGCTCACCGGACGGATCTGAAGATCCGTCCCACGGCTTCTGCTTGGTTTCTACGTCCCGCCCGACGTCAGCGCCCGCGCGATCACCTTCAGCTCCAGCGTCGCTTTCACACCCTCGAAGATCGGCAGCACCTGGGCGTCCGCGACGTACCGGCTGATCCGATCCTCTTCGGCGTAGCCCCAGCCGCCGTGCAGCAGCTGCGCCTCCTGCGTC
>Ga0153916_10001653_pt1 | contig 16149 bp, 12 predicted proteins | sample Opewatmetagenome_FD_109642 | JGI IMG/M metagenome (GOLD analysis project Ga0153916, IMG submission 109642) | Freshwater wetland microbial communities from Ohio, USA - Open water 3 Core 3 Depth 4 metaG | ecosystem: Environmental > Aquatic > Freshwater > Wetlands | place: USA: Ohio, Lake Erie...
GTTCTGCAGGTGCCAGCCGCCCCGGTAGCTGATGAGCAGGTTATTGCCGATGGAGTAGTCCGCCGTCAGCGCGGCGGACCAGTTGGGATAGTCATAGCCTTCCTTCCCCCATTCGTACTCCGAGTCGTCGTAGCCCTGGATGCTCGGGAGGGAACCCCGATACCTGCTGAAATTGTTGACGAAACTCGCCGCCAGCCGAAGCCCTTGCAGGGGGGCGGCCGAAATCCTGACGGAGCCGTTGTAAACGGTGTTCTTGTTCTTGAACGTGGAGAACGGCCCATCCCGGTAGTTGAAATCCCTCTGAGCCGCCGTTTGGTAGTAAATGGGGTTGATGGAGCCGAAGAACCACAGCCTGTCCTTGATGATGTATCCGCCGAGGCTGAAGACCCCTTCGTACCGATTATAGCGGTCCCTGTCTTTCCCGCCATTGAAGTAGAGGGTGTCGTTGTTTGCATATTCCCAGATCGTATAGTCGTCCGGGTCCTGCCTGAGGTAGTCCCTGGCCTTTCCCTGCATCCACTGCCTGTTGTTTTCGTAGAAGGTCATGATGTCGCCGTGGAACTCGTTCCCTCCGGACCGGCTGATGACGTTGATGACACCGCCCATAGAGCCGCCGTATTCGGCGTTGTAGCCGGAAGCCGTGACCTTGACCTCGTCCAGGAGCTCCAGGACGACGTTCTGGCCCCTGATGCCCAGATGAAAGTCCGTCACATCAGCGCCGTCGACGTAGAACATGTTCTCCGCACCCGAGGCGCCGTCGACTGAAATACCTGCGCTGACGTCCTCGTTTTGAACCCCGGGAATAGTGCTGATGAGGGAATCGAAGGACCTCCCGCGGGGAAGCGACAGGAAGATATCCTTGGTCATCGTCATGCCCTTAACCGTGCTCTTGACGTCGATCAATGGCGACTGGCCGACGACCGTAACCTGCTCTTCGACGGCAGCCTGCTCAAGGGTGATGTTCAAGACCATGGTCTGGGACAGTTGCAGGTAAATTCCCTTTCGGATCAACGTCTTGAACCCCTGAATCGCATAGGTGATCTCAAAAGTTCCGGACGGTAGGGCCAACAAACGGTAGGTTCCGTTAAGATCGGTGACCGATGAGGCCTTTCCGACCAGCTTGGGACCGGTCGCTTCGACGGTCACACCGGGAAGTGGATTCCCCTGGTCGTCCGCAACCTTTCCGATGATCCTCCCTTCCGGCGTAAGCTGGGCGAAAGCCGTTCCAGCGGTCAAAAACCAAATGATGAGTAAAAGAAATAGCAGCCTTTTTTTCATTCGCTTTGTCTCCGCTCTACAGACGCTCTCAATTCCTCTCCCTTGGGGCGTACAGGTCACCTTTCCACCCCAACTTTTGACGCTCCAGGCTTGAATGGATTATCGTCATTCACCCTCCTCAAAAGACACCCATTCTCCGATAGCTTATGAACATTGATCCTTATTCACCGAATCGGCAGGGATGGCCGAGCGTGAATCCAGGCAACTATTCCGCCATCCTCCAAGGATGGTAAATCATGGCAGAAGGGGATGTCAAGCCGGGACTGAGAACGCGGGGAAAAACATGAACCTTATTTACTGCCGACAGCACGAGCTCACGCCTCTCCCAAAAAAGGAGACGATAGCAGGAAGGGGCGGCTCCGGTTCGGGACCGCCCCGCGCCAAGACTCAAACAACAAACCCAGTTAGCTTTTCTTGAGCTTGACGTCACCGCTGAAGGAGGACGCTTTGAGCACAGCCCCTCCTCCGTTCACGGAACCGCTCATCTCCTTGGGAGAGACTTTGCCCATCACCTTGATCTCGAAATCGCTCTCGATGCCGCCGCTGAAGGTCCCGGCCTCGAAATCGAAGGCCGAATCGGCCGGAAGATAAAGCTCGACATCTCCGCTGTGCGACTTGAAGCTGTAATTGCCTTGCCTGCTGATGGCGCCACGGTAGAGGACGTCTCCGCTCAGGGCTTTGACCCGCACGGTCGAAGCCTCGGAGATTCCGGTGAGATCGACCTCGCCGCTTACGGACTCGGCCTCGACCGAGCCCTTGATCAGGTCAGCTTTGACATCGCCGGAGACGGACTTGAGAAATGCGCTTCCCGCTACATCGGCGACCGTAACATTGCCGCTGACCGAGTTGCAGTCGGCCCCGCCCGCGGCCTTGGTGAGCTGGACATCGCCACTCACCGCCTTAAGGGCGGCCGCACCGCCTATGGCTTCCGCGACGATATCGCCGCTGATATTGTTGGCCTTGAGGGCCGCTTTCTCCGGGATCCAGAGCTTGTAGTCAACCGATACGTTGACCGATTCGCCGCCCCAGAACTTATCGCTCTTGGGATACTTGGTTTCTATCCGCAGGAGGCTGCCTTCCTGGATGACCTCGATCGTCACCTTGGCTGCGTTCTCCCTGGCCTTTTCCATTGAAGACGCCTGGGAGACCTTGAGGGCTTCGATCTTGACCTGGTCCTGGTTCCAGCTCATAACCGTGATATCGCCCGAGATGTTGCTGATGTCCACCTTGCCGTCCTTGGCGAGCGCCACGGTCTTATCGAACTTCTCTTCGTATTTCTCCTTGGCCGCGGCAAGGGAGAATACCAGCAATAAACTGATAACAATCCATCCTGTCCTTTTCATGCGCCGATTGGTCATTCTTTTCCTCCTCTTATTTATGTTCTCAAAGCGTCGTTTCGCTCTTTTCCCGAACGGCGGACCGCTCCGCCCCCATCACATCCTCCAGGAAATTTACCTTCTCCCGGTAAGCGGTCAGGAGGTAGGCCCGGACCGTCAGGTTGCCGGGGTCCTGCTGGATGATCTGCCGGCAGGACTGAATGGTGTCGTCCATCGCTGCCAGGTTACGGTTGAAGACTTCGGCCAGCCGGGGATCCATCCCGCTTTCCTGCGATCGCGCGGCCTCGCTCAGGGCCTGGATGGCTTTTTCATAATAGCCCTGCGCCTCCTGAAGCTTGGCCAGGGTGAATTCGACCGATCCTTGCTTCGCCACTGCGGCGGTCGACCAAGGCTTTTGCTTGATGACGATCCCGCCGACGATCACAAGGACAAGGGCGGCCGCTGCCGTATACACCCACCCGGCCGGCTTTAAGAATGTACCCAGCCGGCTCCGCCTCTCCCGGGCCACCGCCGGCGCTTCCCGCAAAGCCCCTCGAACCTCGGCGGCGATTTTCGACCAGACCGCGGCTGACGGCTCGTGGGACGCCAAGCCCTTTGCCCCCTGGACGATGGAAGCGAAATCGCGGGCGAGCTCCCAGCAATCCTGGCAGGCCTCCAAGTGGGCCCTGAGTTCCTTTTCCTGGTCCGGGCCAAGAGCTCCATCCACCTGATCACTGATCAGTTCCCGGGCAGCCGCGCATTTCATCGTGGTACTCCCTATAAAGCCTTCGTTTCTTGGAGAAACTCCCGGATCCTCATCCGGGCTTTGAACAGCTGAGATTTGGATGTCCCAACCGTAATGCCGAGCAGCCGCCCTATTTCCTGGTGGGTGTTCCCCTCGACGTCATGGAGCATAAAGACGGCCCGGAGTTTCTCCGGAAGCTCCCGGACCGCTTCCTCCAGCGGGCCGGCCAGGCTTTCCTCATGCCGGTCAAAGACGGCCTCTTCCTTTTTCCCCTCGACCTCGCTGAGCCTGACCGAATGGGCCTCCCGGCTCCTCCGGCTGCGAAGATAAGAATAGCAGGTGTTTATGGCGATGCGGTACATCCAGCCGACAAACGTCTCGTCCCTGTCCACTTCACCGAGGTGAGAGAAAATCTTGACAAAAATGTCCTGGAGGAGGTCTTCGGCGGCCAGGCGGTCAAAGGTATAGCGGTAAGCCAGGTTAAAAAGGGGCCTCTTGTATTGCTCGTATATTTTCTCCATCGCCCCCTCGTCTCCCTCCTTGCTCCTTTTGATGAGAGCGGAGAGGGCGGACAGGGGCATTGAAGGGGTTTTTCTCCAGTCTCTTTCGTCTGCCGTCATGAGAGGAAGCGCCGCCGGGAAACAAACACAGGCAACCTGCGGGCCATTATCCCTCAAGAGGGGCCCTGTGGCAAGCGATAGAGCCGGGCAACAGGCGTCCATTTCTTCCTCATATAGATAAGATGAAGGGGAGGGCTAAAGGGTTGCCTTGTTTGTTCTTTTTTCTCGAGAAAGCGATGCCCCCGGCTCTCTCAGAACGGCCCCAAGCGCATCAGGACGGCCGGGATGAGGGCGATCAACCCGAATATCACCCAGATCACCACCAGCGGGAGGAGCCACTTGGCCCACTTCTCCCAGCGCAGCTGGGCCAGGCCCAGGACACCCATGGTCACGCCGGAAGTCGGCAGGATCGGGTTAATATACTCGGCCAGCTGGAAGGCGACGACCGAAGTCTGACGGGTGATGCCCACAAGCTCTCCCAGGGGCGCCATGATGGGCATGGTCAGGGCGGCCTGAGCGGTTCCCGAATGGACAAAAAAGTTGATGACGCACTGGGAGATGAACATCATCTGGGCGGAGAGGATGGGATGAACATGAGAGATCGCCCTCGACATGGCATAAAGGGTTGTGTCCAGGATCTTGCCGTCGGTGGCGACGACGAGGATCGCCCGGGCACAGCCGATGATCAGGGCGGCGTTGACCATGTCCTTCGCCCCGTCGACAAACGACCGGGCCATTTCATCGGGTTTCAAGCTCCCGACAAACCCGGAGAGCACTCCCAGGGCCAAAAAGAGACCGGCGATCTCGTTGATGTACCACTTGAACCTGAGGATCCCGAAGACAAGGAGGGCCATCCCCGCCAGGAACAGGACAAGCACCCGCTTGTGGGCAGACGTCAGCCGCACCATTTCAGTAGGTGACAGGTTGATCTGGAGTTTTTCCCTCCGTTCCAGGTCGTCCTCATACGTCGGGCTGCGCCGGGGGTTTTTCTGCACTCGCGCCGCGTAGCGCACGACAACGAAGATGGCGATGGCCGTCCCCAGCGCCCAGATAATGACCCGGTAGCCGATCCCGGAGTAGATGGGAAGGCCCGCGATCCCCTGGGCGATCCCCACGGTGAACGGGTTGAAAAAGGCCCCGGCGAAACCCGAGGCCGCCCCCACAAAGGGGATCGCCACTCCGACAATCGAGTCATAGCCGAGGGAGAGGGCCAGGGGGACAAAGATCAGGACGAAGGGCATCGTTTCTTCGCACATCCCGAAGACGGCACCGCCGAGAGAGAAGACTATCATCGTGACCGGGATCAACAGGACCCGGAGGGCCCGGCTCCGGCCAAAGCGCAGGGCCAGGTTATGGATGAAGGCCATTACGGCGCCCGTCTTCTGGATGACCGAGAAGGCGCCGCCGACCACAAAGACGACGGCGATGATGGCGGCCGCATCGATGAACCCCTTGACCGGGGAGACGAAGAGCGCGCCCAAACCCTGGGGGCTGCGGCTGGTGAAAGCGAAGGTTCCTGCCACCGGGACGGTGCGGCCGTCTTTTTCCACCCTCTGATACTGGCCGCCGGGGACGATCCAGGTGGCCACTACCGTCAGGATCACCATGGCATAGATCAGGACCAGGGTATGGGGGAGACGGATTTTTAAGGACCGCATCAGCGCAGCACCTTTCTCTTCTTGAGGTCGAACCGGTCGCCGTCCAATAGGACGTGCATGATCATCCCCCGAAAACTGATAGCTTTCTCAGGCGTTATGACAGTGGAGGCATGTGACCCGTCATAGACGACGACATTCCGGTTCCCCACGACTTCGAACTTCTCATCCGGGCCGACGATGATGGCCGTTTCCTCGTCGATACCGATCCCCAGAAGCCGCGGGTTTTCGGCGACCAGGCTGATCAGCCGGTTATGCCTTTTGCGAGTCGCAAAATGCTGGTCGATGATGGCAGTCTTGATAAAGCCCAGTCCCTTGACGGTCACGACGTTCGCCGCCTTAAGCGTCTCAAACTCGTGGCCCTCCTCGACTTTTCTCCGCTCCTCGCCGGTGATCATGATCTCGCTCATCACCGCGGCGCCGGCGCTCGTCCCGGCCATCACGCCGCCCTTTTGATAGAGCTCAAGCAGCGCGCGATGGAGTGGGGTATCGCGGAGGACATCCATCTGCACGGATTGGACGCCGCCGGAAAAGAAAACGCCGCCGCAATCGTCCAGGAGGCGGACGCTCTCCTCGGCGAGGGCCTGGTCCCGGGTCAGGATATGGCTTTCCACCTGCTGCGCGCCCAGGCCTTTGAACTCGGCAACCAGGCGGGCGCCGGTTTCAACGGGCTCGCTGCTGGCCATTGGAAAGATGATGATTTTTCCGCGGCCAAATCCTCCGGCCAGGTCCACGAACCGTCTCATCATGCTCTCCGGCCGGTCTCCCCCGCCGATGATAAAAAGATATCCCTTGGTCCCGAAATACGCAGGGCGAAAAAGACCGGCTAGAAGAAAGATCGCCAGGGCACAGACCTTTTTCATCTCGCCTCCAAAGGCCATTATCTTACCACACTCCCTGCCCTTTTCACCCCTAGGGGTGATAAAGGTGAGCGAAAAATCCCCCCGCGATTCATCCTCATGGGCGATTGTCCAGGGTAAGCCCTCAAAATACAGTATTCGGGAGCGTCATTGAGGTGAGTTCCACCCAAGGACCGCGGGCAATGAGGCGCACATAAAATGACGGTAACTGCACGAGATAAAGTCGGCGGGAACAAAAGGACGGCAAGGAAATCCGGGCCTTCTCGAACCTGCCGGCCATCTCTAAACTCCCAGATTCATTTTGAAAACCTGATAACGGCCATCTCCACGCAGTTTAGCAACCTGGCACCCGAGGATCTGGACAAAGGGATCAGAGAAGCTCTTAAAAAAATCGGCCAGGCTGCGGGAGTCGACCACAGCGCCCTCTTCCTGTTCAAAAACGGCCACGGTTCCGACACCCACGAGTGGTGCGCCCCGGGGGTCCCTTCGATAAAAGACAAGCTCCAGAGTGTCCCTTTCCAGGCTTATCCCTGGTACATGGATAAACTCCGTCAGGGAGAGAACATACATATTCCCCGAGTCCAGGCCCTTCCCCCCGAGGCTGGAGCAGAAACCGAACTTTTGCAAAGTCTCCATATCAAGTCCCTCGCCGCCGTGCCGATGATTCTACACAACTCTCTGGTCGGGTTTCTCGGGTTCGATTCTATGCGCCGGGAAAAGACCTGGCCGGGCAGAACCCTCGCTCTCCTCAAAATCGTCGGGGAGATCTTCGTCAACGCACTGGAGCGCAAGCGGGCCGAGGAGGCTTTCAAGGAATCCGAGAGGAAATACCAGCGGCTCATCGATAATTCCCTGACCGGAATCTATATCACCCAGCAAAACATTCTCAAGTTCTGCAACCAGAAGTTCGCCGAGATCTTCGGGTTTAACCGGCCGGAGGAACTCACCGGCATGTCGGTCCAGAAGCTCGTCGCCCCGGAAAGCTGGAATACGGTGGCCCGGCAAGTCCAGTCTAGGGAGAGAGGCCGAAAAAGGACCGCACAATACGAGTTCCGGGCCGTTCGTAAGGACGGCTCGTTTTTCGACGCGGAAGTCCTGGGCGCCCGGGTATCCTACGAGGGAGAGCCGGCGATCCAGGGCACGATCATCGACATCACGGAGAGGAAAAAAGCCGTCGACGGTCTGCGCGACAGCGAGAACAAATTCCGGGCCCTCTTCGAGGGCGTTCCCGTGGGCCTTTACAGAGCTCGCCCGGATGGCACAATCCTCGACCTCAACCCGACCATGATCCAGATGCTGGGGTTCAAGGACAGACCTTCCGCCGTGGGAAGCTCGCCCCGAAGTTTCTTTCTCCAGCCCAGCGACTACGAAAGCGCCATGGCCATAATCTCCGAAGAGAAACGGCTCCGGAATTTCGCTTTCCAATTGAAACGCATCGACGGCCGAGTGGCCTGGGTCCAGGCCAATGTCAACGCGGTGACTGATTCCAGGGACCGGGTTCTCTATCTTGAAGGAAGCTTGCTTGACATCACGCAGCAGAAGCAAGGGGAGACGGCTCTGCAGAAAAGGGCCGACCAGCTCATCCGCCATCAGGCCGCCCTTCTGGAGCTGGCCAAGCTCGAGCTCTCCGACCTCGGCTCCACGCTCCAGACGATTGCCGAGATCGTCGCCAATACCCTGGACGTGGAGCGGGTAAGCATTTGGCTCTTCGACCCCGCCCACACCGAGATCCGCTGCTATGACCTCTACGAGAGGGGGGAAGACCGCCACGACCGGGGAATGGTGCTCAAGGCAGAGGAATACCCGCGCTACTTCAGGGCCCTCGAAGAATCCCGCATCGTTGCCGCCGACGACGTCCTCTCCGACCCGAGAACAAATGAGTTCAGCGATGCCTATCTGAAACCCAAGGGTATCACCTCAATGATGGACATCCCGATCAGGAGGCACGGCACGGTCATCGGAATCATCTGTCATGAACACATGGCCGCCCCGAGAAGCTGGACTCTTGAAGAGCAGCATTTCGCCATCTCCGTAGGAGACACCATCTCGTTGGCTTTGGAGGCTTCGGACCGCAAGCGGAAGGAGCGAGTCAACGAGTCGATCTTTCAAATCTCGGAAGCGGCGAACTCCGCCCAGAACCTGCAGGAACTCTTCCAATCGATCCACCAGGTTATCTCCGGCCTGATGCCGGCCAACAATTTCTACATCTCCCTCTATGATTCGGACCCCAGCATCTTGAGCTTCCCCTACTTCGTCGACGAGTTCGATTCGGCACCCAAGCCCAAGCCGCTCGGCCGAGGATTGACCGAGTACGTGTTGCGGACAGGGCAGGCTCTCCTGGCCTCTCCCGAGGTCTTCGCCGAGCTCGAGATGAGGGATGAGGTCGAATCGATCGGCGCCCCGTCCATCGACTGGCTGGGCGTGCCGCTGAACATCGACGGGAAGACCATCGGGGTCCTGGTTGTCCAAACCTACACCGAAGGTCTCCGCTACAGCGAGGAGGACAAAAATATCCTCAAGTTCGTCTGCGACCAAATCGCTATGGTCATCCACCGTAAGAAGACCGAGGAGGACGTCCAGGAGCGGGAGCGCTTCCTGTCCAGCATGTTTGAGAGCATCCAGGACGGACTATCCATCCTGGCCGAGGACTACACCGTTCTCCGGGTCAACAAGGCCATGGAGAATTGGTATTCTCATGCCCTGCCGCTCGTCGGCAAGAAATGCTACGAGGTCTATCATCTCCGCGACAATCCCTGCGAGATCTGCCCGACCCGAAAGACCATCGAAACCTCCGAATCCGCCTACGAGGTCGTGCCCAAGGTGGGAACGGGAGGGGAGGTGACCGGCTGGCTCGATCTCTACAGCTTCCCGCTCATCGATAAAAAAACGGGCCAGATGAAGGGCGTCATCGAATACGCCCGCGACATCACCGAACGGAAGAAAGCCGAGGACCAGCTCCAGGCATCGCTGCTGGAAAAAGAGGTCCTTCTCCGGGAGGTTCATCACCGGGTCAAGAACAACATGCAGGTCATCTCCTCCCTCCTCAACCTCCAGTCCCGGCACATCCAGGACCCCGACGTCCACGAGATGTTCAAGGAATCCCAGCGCCGCATCCGCTCCATGGCTCTCATCCACGAGCGCCTCTACCAATCCTCCGACTTCTCCCGGATCGAGTTCTCTGAGTACCTCCGCAACCTCGCCACCCACCTCTTCCATTCCTACCAGGTCGACGCTTCCCGGGTTCAGCTGAAAATCGAGGCCGAAAAGGTCCACCTCAATATCAACACGGCCATCCCCTGCGGCCTGATCGTCAACGAGCTCATCTCGAACGCGCTCAAGCACGGTTTTCCGGAGGGCCGGAAAGGCCAGCTGGACATCGACCTCCGCCGGGTGGCGGAGGACGGGTACACGTTGCGGGTAAGGGACGACGGGGTGGGGTTTCCGGAGGGGCTGGACTTCCGCAAGACGGAGACCCTGGGCATGCAGATCGTCAACACGCTGATCAGCCAGATCGATGCCTCCATCGATCTGGTCCGGGATAAGGGAACCGAATTCTCCATCCACTTCCAGGAAGTCACCTACAAACAAAGGACATGAACATGGACAAGATCCGCATCCTGATTGTTGAGGACGAGGGCTTGATCGCCCGGGACATCGAGGACATGGTCCGCAATGCCGGCTATGAGATCGGCGCCGTCGTGGGGACCGGCGAAGAGGCTGTTGAAAAGGCGGAGACGACCCATCCTGACCTGATCCTCATGGACATCATCCTGCGCGGGGAGATGGACGGTGTCGAGGCGGCCGAGAAGATCCGGGAGGGGTTCAACATCCCCGTGATCTACCTGACCGCCCACACCGATGAAAATACTCTCCAGCGGGCCAAGCTGACCGAGCCGCTGGGCTACACCCTCAAACCGGTCGATCAGAAAGAGCTGATGACGGTCATTGAGATGGCTCTCTACAAGCATCAGATGGAGGAAAAGCTAAGGGAGCGCCAAGGCTGGCTGTCGACGATCCTTCAGAGCATCGGCGAGGGAGTCATCGCCACCGACCGGTTCGGCAACATCACCTTCATGAATCCGGTGGCTGAAAAGCTGACCGGCTGGAACCAGCCGGAGAGCATCGGCAAACCGCTGACCAGCGTCCTCCATCTGGTGGATGAGGATACAGGAAAGCTCGTCCGAGTGGCCATCCCGGAGCTATTGGCCAACAACTCCTCCAACCCTGTCAACGGGAACATCCAGATCGTCAACTATGTCGAGAAGATCCCCATCGAGCTGGCTTCCTCGGTCATCCAAGACGAAGTGGAGAATATCTGCGGCTTGGTCCTGGTGCTGCACGACCTGACCGAGCGCAAGCGCTACGAAGAAAAGCTCCGCTACAACGCGGTCACCGATCATCTGACAGAACTGCCCAACCGGTTCCTCTTCTTCGACCGGCTCAACATGGCCCTGGCCCAGGCTCAGAGGGATTTTCAGAAGCTGGGAATCCTCATGCTCGACCTGGACGAATTCAAGAAAGTCAACGACACCCACGGCCATAACGTCGGCGATCAGCTGCTCAGGGGTGTGGCGAACCGTCTGCTCAACATGTTCCGTAAGGGAGACACCATAGCCCGTTGGGGAGGAGACGAATTCATCCTTCTCCTGCCCGAGATCCGCCAGGCGGAGGCGGCCAAGAATGTGGCCGAGCGGATTCTCCATTCTTTCCATAAGCCGTTCGAATTCAACGGGCTGAAGATATCGATCACGGCCAGCATCGGCGTCGCTATCTACGCCGAAGATGGTTCCGACGCGGATACCCTCATCAAGAACGCAGACATCGCCATGTACCACGCCAAGGACTCGGGCCGCAACTGCTACCATCAATACACCCACGAACAAAGGGAATACACCCGCCACTGATCCCCGCCTTGCTCAACTCCCGCGGTGATATGTCCTCCGCTCTTCCGGGGAGGGGCAGAGCGATAAAATCCCCCCTGAATTCACCGACAAAGGGGATGGAATTTGATGCACTTCTGTAGGTTAATGGAATATCGCCGATAAGACTATATGAAGGGACAGGAGAAATGAAAAAAACCAAGACCGCGAATCTCACCAGAGCCAAGGCGGCTAAGGCCAGGTCACGTTCTTCTAAACTCCGTCAGAGAGCGCCCGAGCCCAAGGTCGAGGAGCCCTTTGACCGGATCGAGGTGGGCCGGAGGATCGACCAGATCCGGGAGGAAGTGGAGTTCCATAAGCGCTGCGCCGCTGAAGTCAAGGCCAAACTGCAAAAATTGACAGGAACGGCTCTTTCCGAGCTTCTCAAGGTCCTGGAGCTAAAGAGCCACATCGTCACCCTGAAGGAAGACGGTGAGAGGGGTTCCGCCGTTGAAGTCTCGGCAGCCAGCGGGACGGGAGCCGCGCGCGTCCCCGCCGCCGCTGCCAAGGAGCTATGGAAGAGGGAGCTGGACCAGGAGTTGGAAAAACTGCTGATTATCAAGAGGCTCCTGGAGGCCTCGCTGCCAGCGGAAGCCGAGAAGAAGAAGCCGTTGACAGCGCCGCCCGCATCCAACGGGGAGAAGAAAATCCTGGTAGTCGATGATGACTTAACGACCGTCAATATCATCTCCCATTTCCTGCGGAAGGAAAACTACCAGGTTAGCACTTCCCTCACAGGCGTTGATGGGCTCAAAAAGGCTTTCAAAGACGCCCCCGACCTTATCCTTCTTGACGTCATGATGCCCGACCTCAACGGCTTTCAGTTCCTGTCGATTTACCGTGAAAACGAGGAGCACGTCCGGACTCCGGTAATCATCATCAGCTCACTCACTGAGGAGGCGGACGTAGTCAAGGGATTGGAGATCGGGGCTGTGGATTATATCACCAAGCCCTGCTCCCCTCAGGTCCTGATAGCCAAGATCAAGAAAAACCTCAGCTCCGGACACTGAGGATCATCTTCACCCATGCGGCCAAGGACCTCTGCCTGAAGCACCTCTCCTCATGGAGGACGGCCCAGCGAGTCCAGAGCGTCCGACTCTGTATCGCTTTTCTCGACCCGGCCGAGAGCGCCTTCTTGTTCCGGCTCCTCAATGACGAGCCCATCATCAAGCTGGCGGTTATTAGCACTCTCTTCATCAGCACCGGCTGCCGACGGTGAGCCGGAAGTCAGAGTTCGGCCTTCCAAAAAAATCGTTGTCCCGCAGGGTTTCCCATCTCTAAGGGGAGGGATTGAAGAGCTTGATTGTCTCCGGCTTGAGGAGAATGATGAACGAGTAGACGCTCAGGGCCGTCCCGAGGGGGAAGCTGATCAAATGAAAGAACGACACGATGAGGGTCAGGATCCGTCCCCATTCTTTTCGCTTCGAGAGGCCCAGCCCGGCGATAATCTGCGGCACCGCCAGAGCCAGGAAAAAGAGGCTGGATATCCAGGCGATGAGCCTCAGGATTCCGGGGGCGATGTTGCCCGTGTCCGGGATGAACGACACTCCGAAGAGCACCAGAAAGACAAAGAGAGCGAACAGAAGCCCCATGATTCCGTAGACGATCCAGAGGATGCCGATGAGCTGAACATGTCTGTCCATGCCGCTCCCTCCTTATGCCTCTTCGCACTTGACGGCAGTGCCGCTGGCGCTGACCATGAGCATGTTGCCGCCCTGACCGAGGGTTTCGTAATCCAAGTCCACGCCGATGATGGCGTTGGCCCCCAGGGTCTTGGCGTTCTCCGTCATTTCCTCAAGGGCGATGTCTTTCGCCCGCCTCAGCTCCTGCTCGTAGGCAGCCGCGCGGCCGCCGACGATGTTGCGGATTCCAGCGAACAGGTCCTTGAAAATATCGGCGCCCATGATCGCTTCGCCGCTGACCAAACCAAGATAGGCCGTTACCTTCTTGCCTTCAATCTGAGGAGTCGTCGTGATGAGCATGTGCCCTCCTTTTTTCTATCCTCTCTCTTTATTATACGAAACTCGAGCCATTTTGATTATGCTTTCCGGCGGCCCCTGCTTTTGGCAACGGCCTCCGGCCCAGTCTTCCTCCGGCTCTCCCTTTCCTGGAGGATCCGGGCAATCTTCAGGTCCATATCTTGGAAATGGGTCCCCGGCCAGAAAACCCGGCCGCAAGACGGACAGACGGCGAAAGAGGGGGCCTGCTCGAAAACGAACGGCGTCACCATGTTCTTGGCCATCTCCTTCGGGAGATTTTTGAGCTCGACATTGCAGAGGAGACAGCGCGAATGCGGCTTGGCCCGTTTCCGCAGCCGGCAGACGTCAAGGACCTGAGCCAGCTGCTCCGGCCAGTTATCGCTCTCGATAGATAGACAGCGAAGGCCGGCGGCCAAACGAAGCAGCTCTTGGTCTTTGGTCAGGAGGATGCGTTTTTCGCGCCGGGCCCGAAGCAGGAGTTCGTGATCCTCGGCCTTGTTCAGGTAGACGGCATCGAAACCAAGAATCCTAAGCCACTTGGCCAGCTTCCCCAGCATACAATCGACAACAAATTTCACGTTCTTGACTTCCTCTAAGGCGAATGGGTCCTGCTAAAGGCCGAGAAATCGGACGCTGAGGCCGGAGATGAAGATCATCGCTCCAGCCAAAGCGTGGACATACCGTTCCAGCTTCCCCAGAGGCAGGAAGCTCAACCCCCAGGACGAGAGGGCGATCAGGGCCAGCATGGTGCCGATGGTCGTCAGGCCGAAGGCCGCGGTGACCAGCACGACGCCGAGAGTGTTGTGCTTGGCCGCTGGGTACATCACGAGGGGGATGAGCGGCTCGCACGGCCCGAAGATAAAGATGGTGAAAAGCACCCAGGGCGTCAGGGAAGGCTTGGCCTTGCGGCCGTGGAGATGATAGTGGTCGGATTGATGGACATGGCCATGGTCGTGCTCTTCACTTTCAGAGTGGGCATGGACATGAGAATGGGGCCTCCTCTTGAGCGCCCGCCAGAGCCCCCAGATGAAATAGGCAAACCCAAAGGTAATCAGGAGCCAGGCGGCCAGGCTCCCCCTCACGGACTCCATCCCCTCGAGCCGGGCCACGGCGATTCCCAGGGCAAGGCCGACGAACCCGAGGACGACCGAGCTCAGGACATGGCCGAGCCCCGAGAAAAAAGAAATCAGGAGCGTCTTGGCCAGTGACCAGCGTCTGGCCCGGCTCATCACGATAAAGGGAAGGTAGTGGTCGGGACCGATGACGGTATGGACGAAACCGAGAGTTGCCGCCGTACCCACCAAGACCCATATCTCTTTCTCGATCATCGCACTTCACGGCCTGTCGGCGGGAAAAAGATGGTGGACGGTAGGGGACTCGAACCCCCGACCTCGGCGATGCGAACGCCGCGCTCTCCCAGCTGAGCTAACCGCCCACCGGAATTTCATTGTCAGGAACCCTTAGAATCTACCATTTTTCATGCTTTTTTTCCACTGAGCTCAGGGAAGGTTCTGCCGGGGCCCTGCGCAGCGACGCGGGCACGGATCTCTTCTATTGGCCAAGGCGAAGGGTATGGATGAGGAAGTCCGTGGACGATTTATTGGGCATAGACCGACTTTTTCTTTTTTTTAGCTGAGCGAGGGGGAGTCCGTCAGAAAGCCCTCCGCAGCGGAGCGGGCAGGGTTCCTCTCGGCTCGCCGAGAGGAGAGCGCAGCGAGGACAGGGAGCGGATTTTTCACGCCGGGAAAAATTCGCGTCTTTCGGAGGGACTCCCCCGAGCTCCTCCCGAGCCGTTCTTGACTTCACCCCAAGCTGGGGATATGTTTCCGGATGAAAGGAATCGAGAATGAAAAGGAAGACCCATATTGTCCTCGTCCTAGTTTCAGCAGGCGCGCTAGTCTGGTTGGCGGCGGCGCAGCTGCCCGGCCAGAAGCCGGACCAGCCCCCTCAGGAGTTCGATATTAGGGAAGTCCTGATCCCGATGCGCGACGGGATCAAGCTGCACACCATGATTTGTACTCCCAAGCAGATGGCCCAGCCCCTCCCAATCATCATGAGCCGTACTCCCTACGGAATCGCCGGCTCGGTCAACCGCCTGCGCGGGAGCTACAAGGAATTGGCCGACGATGGGTACATCTTCGCCTTCCAAGACATCCGCGGGCGCTTCGGCTCGGAAGGGACCTTCGTGATGCAGCGACCGGTGCGGGACCGCCAAGACCCCAAGTCTATCGACGAGGCGACAGACGCCTATGATACCGTCGAGTGGCTCATCGCCAACGTCCCCAGCAACAATGGTCGCGTCGGCCAGCTCGGGGTGTCCTATGACGGCTGGCTGACGGCCATGGCCATGCTCGAGCCGCACCCGGCGCTTCGGGCCGTCTCTCCCCAGGCGTCTCCGGCCGACATGTGGCTGGGGGACGACTTTTTCCACAACGGGGCCTTTCGCCTGAGCTATGGATTCGAGTACGCCACCTCGATGGAATCATCCAAGCAAACCGAGTCGTTCAGGTTCGACCGCTACGACACTTTTGATTGGTACTTGGCCCTGGGCGCCCTGTCCAACGTAAACGCCAATTACCTGCACGGCAAGATTCCCACCTGGAATGACTTCGTGGCCCATCCAAGCTACGACCAGTTCTGGAAACGGCAGACTCTCGTCTCCTATCTCACAAGCGTCCGGGTGCCCGCTCTGAACGTCGCCGGCTGGTGGGACCAAGAGGATTTTTACGGTCCGCTGCGGATCTATGAAGTCCTGGAACAGCATGACGACATGAAACTGAACTTCCTTGTCGTCGGCCCCTGGAATCACGGCGGCTGGTACCGGGGCGACGGCAGCA
>Ga0153916_10001654_pt1 | contig 16144 bp, 14 predicted proteins | sample Opewatmetagenome_FD_109642 | JGI IMG/M metagenome (GOLD analysis project Ga0153916, IMG submission 109642) | Freshwater wetland microbial communities from Ohio, USA - Open water 3 Core 3 Depth 4 metaG | ecosystem: Environmental > Aquatic > Freshwater > Wetlands | place: USA: Ohio, Lake Erie...
ACGCCGCCGACCGTGTCCCCGGCCGATCGCGCCTCGTCGATCCTGGCGATCATCCGCTCCTCGGCGGCCGGGTCCGGGCAGCGCAGCGGCGAGGCATCGGCCTCGTCCCGCGGGCGGGTGCAATGGGCCGGATCGACCGCGATCCCTCCGACCTCCGCGGTGAACGACCAGACCTCGATCCCGAGCTCGAGCAGGAAGGCACGCGCTACGGCGCCGGCGGCCACGCGCGCCGCCGTCTCGCGCGCGGAGGCGCGCTCGAGCACGTTGCGCACGTCGTTGAAGCCGTACTTCAGGGCGCCGGCGAGGTCGGCGTGCCCCGGCCGAACGCGGGTCACCGGTGTGGCCCGCTTGTTCCCGTCCGCGGCGGCCGCGAACAGCGCCTCGGCCGCCTCGTCGTCGAGCGGCTCGACCGCCATCACCTGGGTCCAGTTCTCCCAGTCCTTGTTGCGGACCAGCAGCAGGACCGGGGAGCCCAGCGTCGTTCCGTGGCGGACGCCGCCCAGGATCTCGGCGCGGTCCTGTTCGATCGCCTGGCGGGCGCCGCGCCCGTAGCCCTTCTGGCGGCGGGCCAGGTCGACCGCGATCGCGTCAGCCGTGACGGTCAGGCCGGCCGGCACCCCCTCGATCGTCACGCCGAGGGCCGGCCCATGCGATTCGCCGGCCGTCAGGAATCGAAAGGCACCCATCCGGATCGAGTCGTCAGCCCGGCCGTCGCAGGGCCGTCAGTCGGCGGCCGTTGCGGCCGGCGTGCCGGCCGTCGCGGATTCGCCGGCCGGCTCGCCCTCGGCCGAGCGAAGCCCGCCGGCGCGAGCGGCAGCCAGCCGCTCCTGCATCAGCTCGAGTGGCGCAGGCTGGCCGGTCCACAGCGTGAAGGCCGCAGCCCCCTGGTGGAGCAGCATCAGCTCGCCGTCCGCGACCGTGCAACCGGCGGCTTCGGCGTCGCGCAACAGCTTCGTCCGGGCGTAGACGAGATCGAGGACCAGCAGCTCCGGGTTGAGCGCCTCGGCCGGGATCGGGCTGTCGTCGCTGGTCAGGCCGATCGACGTGGCATTGACCAGGACCTTGGCCTTGGCCAGCTCGGACTCGATGATCGACTCGTGCCAGGGCATGGCCCGCAGCTCCATGTGGGCCGCGCTCCTGGTGAAATGCTTGACCAGGCTCTCGGCCCGGTGGAGATGCCGGTTGAACACGATGATCCGCTGGAAGCCCTCGGTGATCAGGCCGTAGACCACGGCGCGAGCACCGCCGCCGGCGCCCAGCACGACCGCCTGGCGTGGCATCTTCTGCTTGCCGACCAGACGGTCGAGCGCCACCTTGAAACCGGGCACGTCCGTGTTGTGCCCGATCAGCCGCTTGCCCTCGCGCGTGATCGTGTTGACCGCGCCGGTGCTGTGCGCCTCCTCGGTCAGGCGATCGACCATCGGGACGACCCGCTCCTTGTGCGGGATCGTCACGTTGGCCCCCAGGAAGGGGTCGGTGCGAAGCTCGGCGACCGCCTCCGCCAGCTCGATCGGTGCCCGGTCCCAGGCCTCGTAGGTGGCGTCGATGCCGAGCGAATCGAAGGCCGCCTGCTGCATCGCCCAGGACAGCGAATGGGCTACCGGGTGGCCGATCAGGACCACGCGCTTTGTCATGCTCGCACCCTTTCGAGGTCGTCGAAGAAGCCGGGATAGGAAATCGCGGCCGAACCGGGCCGCGCGATCGTCGTCTCGCCCGCGGCGACCAGACCGGCGATCGCAAAGGTCATCGCCAGACGGTGGTCGTCGAGGCTGTCGGTCGGGGCGCCGCGGAGTGGCGCGCCGCCCTCGATGCTGAGGTCGTCACCGTCGACCTGGATCCGCGCACCCATCGCTCGAAGACCCGCGGCGATCCCGCTGATCCGATCTGATTCCTTGTGACGCAGCTCGCCTGCGCCGCGGATGGTGGTCGTCCCGCGTGCGGCGGTGGCCGCCAGGCACAGGACCGGGATCTCGTCGATCGCGGCGGCGACGTCGGCGGGGCCGAGGTCGACCGCACGGAGGTCCGATGAGCGGACGACCAGGTCGGCGATCGGCTCGCCGACGCCGTCGTCGGGAACGTCGCTTCGTGCCTGCTCCTCGATCCGCGCACCCATCGACCGGAGGATGTCGATCACCGCCCGCCGTGTCGGATTGACGCCGACGTCGTGGATCGTGAGGGCGGCGTCGGGATGGATGGCGCCGGCCACCAGCCAGAAGGCAGCCGCCGAGACGTCGCCCGGGACCTGCTCATCGACCGCCTGCACCGCCACCCCTCCTTGCACCGTCCAGGCGACTCGCCCGTCCGCCGAATCCTCGCGTTCGACCGCCACGCCACGCGCCCTGAGCATGCGTTCCGTGTGGTCGCGCGTGGCGACCGCCTCGCGGACCGTCGTCCGTCCGTCCGCTCGCAGTCCGGCCAGCAGAATCGCCGACTTCACCTGCGCGCTCGGCACCGGTGTTGCGATGTCGATTGCCCGGAGCGGCGTGTGGCCGATCACGGTCAGGGGAGGGAGGGAGTCGTTGCGTCGGGCGTGGAGCACTGCACCCATCGAGCGCAGCGGTTCGATGATACGAGCGACCGGACGGCGGCGCAATGAGGCGTCGCCGTCGAGGATCGTGGTCATCGGCAGGCCGGCCAGGATCCCGCTGATCAGACGGAGGCTGGTGCCGGAGTTGCCGCAATCCAGGATCCCGTCGGGTTCGGTGAGGCCGTCGACGCCCGGTGACACGACGCGGTACGAAACCGTGCGGCCGTCCGTTTCGACGCGCTCAACGGATGCCCCCAGGGCGGCCACGATCCCGGCCGTCGATCGGACATCGGCGCCGTCACCGGCACCTCGGATCCGGCTCTCGCCGACCGCCAGGGCCGCCAGCATCAGCGCCCGGTGGCTGATCGACTTGTCGCCGGGCAGCCGAAGCTCACCACGCAGCCGTGCGGCCACGCGAACGCTCGCGACGGCCAGCCCGGCGGGCTCCCCCGTCGGTGCCACGGACGTGCTCAATGCTTGGCCAGCCCGCCGGCCCCGCCGATGCCAAGGGCGGCGCCGGAGACCATGAGATCGCCGTGGAGCGACTTGACGTGCTCGTGGACAGGCACGATCGCGTCCATCAGGTCGCGGAACTGGTCGAGGGTCAGCTGCTGCTCGGCGTCGGACAGCGCCTGGTCCGGTGTCGGGTGGACCTCGACCATGACCCCGTCCGCTCCGACGGCCACCCCGCCGATGGCCAGCGGCTTGACCAGCCACCGCTTGCCGGTGGCATGCGATGGATCCACGATGATCGGCAGGTGGGTCAGGTGATGGGCCAGCGGGACGGCAGAGAGATCCAGGGTGTTTCGCGTGTACGTCTCGAACGTGCGGATGCCGCGCTCGCACAGGATGACGTTGGGATTGCCCGAGCTGACGATGTACTCGGCGGCCATCAGCCACTCCTCGACCGTGGCGCCGTAGCCGCGCTTGAGCATGACTGGGCGCGCGACCCGGCCGACGTCGCGGAGCAGCGAGTAGTTCTGCATGTTGCGGGTGCCGATCTGGAGGATGTCGGCGTACTCGGCCACGATGTCGACCTGGTTCGGCTCCATCACCTCGGTGATCACCGGGAGGCCGGTCCGCTCACGAGCCTCGGCCAGGAAGCGCAGCCCCTGGACGCCGAGTCCCTGGAAGGCGTACGGGCTGGTCCGGGGCTTGAAGGCCCCACCGCGCAGGATCGTGGCGCCCGCCGCCTTGACCGCGTCGGCCGTCTCGAACAGCTGCTCCCGGCTCTCCACCGAGCACGGCCCGGCCATGACTGTCAATGACCCGTCGCCGATGACCGCGTCGAGGACGCGGATCACCGTGTCCTCCGGGTGAAATTCTCGCGAGGTCAGCTTGAACGGCCGGCTGATCGGGGTGACCGAGTCGACGCCCGCCAGCGCCGACAGGCGATCGATCAGGACCGGCTTGCGGGCGCCGATCTCGCCGACCACGGCGATCACCGTCCGCTCCGCGCCGACGTGATCGAACGGGGTCAATCCTTCGGCCAGGATCTGGCTCTTGACGCCGAGGATCTCGGCCTCGCTGGCACCGACGGCCATCACGACGAACATCGCGCTCGTGTCACCTCAGTCGGTCGTCCGGGCCAAACAAAAAAGCAGAGGTCCAACCTCTGCCTCGCTTGCCCGACACGACGTGTGCCCCGGTCTAGCGACCGGAGACGATCATGCCGGGCATCGAAAGTAGAAGAATCGGTTCATGTGCGTGCGTGGACGGTAGCCACTGGCGCGCGCGCTGTCAACGCGGTGGATTGCACGGAACGAGCCAAACGCCTCTTGCCCGCGCCCGCTCCGTCGCGGCAGGCTTCGCCGATGGCCGCCACGCCGAAGGCCACCTCCGCGCTCGACGTCGCTCTCCGGCTCGCGGCATCGGACGATGTGGTCGTTGCGTACCAGGCGCGCGTCGGCGTCCTGGGCGTCCCCGAGTCGGATCCGTCGGTGTCCGCAGTCCACGCCGCGATCGCCGACTCGCCGCGTGCCCGGGCCCTCCTGTCCGGTCGAGCGGCGGATGGCACGATCCGGCTCAACCCGTATGCGAAGTTCCAGGGTCCGCACTGGACGCTGGTATGCCTGGCCCTGATCGACTACCCGCCGGGCGACCGGGGCCTGCTGCCGCTCAAGTACCAGGTCGACGACTACCTGTCGGGACGCGCGCATCTGCGTCCGCCGCGGAGCGTGCTGTACCCGGACCAGCCGGAGCGCGTCCGTCGCTGCGCCTCGCAGGAAGGAAACGCGATCTGGACCGCGCTGTGCCTCGGCCTCGAGGACGAACGAACGGCCGAATTCGTCGACCGGCTCATTGCCTTGCAGTGGCCCGACGGCGGCTGGAATTGCGACAAACGTCCCGAGGCTCGCTCCTCCTCGTTCCAGGAGACGGCCATCCCCGCGCGCGCGTTGCATGCCTTTGGCAGCCGTTTCGGCCACGCCGGCGCGCTCCGAGCCGCCGATCGGGCAGCCGAGCTGCTCCTCTCCAGGCGGCTCCTCTGGCGCCGTCGCGACGGTGCGCCGATCCGGCCCGATTGGGGCGCGCCCGTGGATCGCATCCAGTTCCCGATTCGGTTCTACGACGTCCTGTATGCGCTCGAGGTCATGCGCGATCTCGGACGCCTCGACGATCCGCGCTGCGCCGACGCACTCGCCCTCCTCGAATCCAAGCGGCTCCCGGACGGCGGCTATCCCCTGGAAGAACGCGTCGGCGTGACAAGGCCGGTCGTGGCCAGCCGGGCCACCTTCGCCGACTGGGGTCCGGCCGGCGCCACGCGCAGCAACCCGCTGGTGACGGTCGCCGCCCTCGGCGTGCTCCGCGCCGCGGGCCGGAGCCAGCGCAGCGTCGATTAGGTCGCCGAGCACTCAGGGCGTGTCGCGGCGTCGGCCAACGCCCGCGCGATGATCGCCTCCACGACGTCGGTCTTGGCGTCCGCGTAGTGCTGGACGTATTTCCAGTCTCGGGCGGCCAGCTCGCGCTTGGTCCGCTCGTAGAGGCGCCGCTCGTCGTCGTGCATCCGCAGCCAGTCCCGAAACGCCACCATCCGCCGGATCTCGGACGATCCCTCGGTGAAGACGTGCACGTTGACGGAGGTGTCCGGCCCCTTGAAGAGCCGATGCTCGAACCATTCGGGCTCGCGGATGCGCAGCACGTAGCCGGCCGCCTCCATTGGCGGGACGTAGGCCGCCTCATCGGACGAATCCGGAACCGCGAGGACGACGTCGATGATCGGCTTCGCCGGCAGCCCCGGCACCGAGGTCGATCCGACGTGCTCGAGCAGTCGAACGCGATCGCCCAGGATCGAGCGAATGCGCGTCGCCTCGCGCTCGAAGAGCGTGGGCCAGGCGGGGTCGTAATCGGCGAGCGTGACCGGTCCCCCGAGCACCGCCAGCTCGCCGATCGTGACGGCTCGCAGGGCCTCTTCACTCGCCGCCTGGGACATTGGCGGCCGCTGTCCCGTCATCCAAACGCTCCCGATTTGCCCCGGCGCGCCAACCTACCCCATCGGTCGAGGGCGAGGCCGACCCCCTGATAGCTAAACCGACGACATTGGCGTCAGGCCGGCGTTGATCACGCACGATCTCGGCGGTCTTCACGATGTTCCGCGCCGTCTGACGCCACCGAACCCAGGGCTCCGTCCAGGATTGCTCCGGTGGCCTCCTGCCCGCGCACGCGGGCGAGGACGTGTCCACAAGTGTTCTCGACCATCTGCGTGCTCCTGTGACCGAGCCAGCTCTGAGACCGGCGGGGGGCTGCGCGGACCCGGCGACAGGCCGCGCGTCCGGCGCGACCGGATCCACTACAGGGTGAACCGCTCGATCGCCAGTTCGGCGATGTGGCGCCCGATCGCGAGCGAGGCCGTCGCCGCCGGCGACGGCGCGTTCCTGACGTGGAGGACATGTGCGCTGCCGCCGATGGAGAAGTCCTCGACGAGTCGTCCGTCACGTGCCAGCGCCTGGGCGCGGATGCCCGACGGTCCCCAGGTGAGATCGGAGGACCGGAGGTCGGGGACGTAGCGGCGGAGTGCGCCGACGAAGGCGTGCTTGGACCAGTCTCGCCACATCTCCACGAGGCCCATCCGGGCGTGGCGCCGGGCGAGTCGCGCGAAGCCGGGGAAGGTCAGCGTGGCCGCCAGGTCGCGGGGCGAGACGTCGAGGCGCCGGTACCCTTCGCGCGCGAAGGCGAGGACCGCGTTGGGGCCGGCCCACACGTCGCCATCGATGCGGCGCGTGAAGTGGACGCCGAGGAACGGGAAGCGCGGGTCGGGGACCGGGTAGATCAGGGCGCGGCAGAGATGGCGCGCCTCCGGTCGCAGCACGTAGTAGTCGCCGCGGAACGGCACGATCCGCTCCTCCCCGCCATCCCCGGTCATCGCGGCAACCCGATCCGACCACAGCCCCGCGCAGCTGATCAGGTCGCGTGAGCGAAACGTGCCGGCGGTCGTCTGGACCACGAGCTCGTCCGACCTCCGAGCGATCGTGGTGACCTTCGCCGATGTCCGGATCTCCCCACCGCGGCCGCGGATCTCGTCGCCGAGCGCCAGGGCGAACCGTTGCCAGTCGATGATCCCGGTGCTTGGCACCTGCAGGGCTCGGATCCCGGCCGCGTGGGGCTCGAGCTCGCGAATGGCCCCGGGGTCCAGCACGCGGATCCCCTCGACGCCGTTGGCCGTCGCCCGTTCGTGGATCATCGCGAGGCGAGGGAGCTCGTCGGGAGTCAGCGCGACGATCAGCTCGCCGCAAAGTTCGTAGGGGATCCCATGCGCGTCCGCGAACGACTGGGCGTCGCGCTTGCCTTCGAGGCACAGGCGAGCCTTGAGCGACCCGGGCGCGTACGTGTTCGGAGAGTGGATCACGCCGCTGTTGCGCCCGGTCTGGTGCGTGGCCAGCCGCGGCTCCTTCTCCAGGACGACGAGACGGAGATCCGGCCGGCGCTCGATGAGGCGGTAGGCAGTCGCCAGGCCCACGATCCCTCCGCCGACGACGAGGACGTCAGCGCGATCGGTCACGAGTCACCTCCCGGTCTCGGGCTGCCCGGTGGCTCGGGGAGCCCGAACCGGCGGCCGAGTCGGGCCAGCGATTCGAAGTGCGCCCGGTCGACGACGATCCCGTCGCGCCGATTGCGGGCGGCACGCTCTGCCTCCGGCTGGCCCGGGTAGAGGACCGGCCCGGGCGCTTCCGGGATCCGGGGAGCGTCCGCCAGCTGGTCGATGTAGCCCTCCAGCCGCTGTTCGAAGGTCGCCCGGCTCGCCACGGCGTCGATGTCGATCGCGCCGAACAGCTGACCCAGGTCCGAGGGCGCGTCCGTGGAGAAGAGTCCGACGATGTTGGGCCCGAAGTGCGCGCCGGCAAGAACGCCGGTCAGGATGTCCACGACGAGGGCCAGGCCGTACCCTTTGTAGCCGGCGGTCTCCTCCTGGCCGCCGAGCGGCTGCAGCGCCCCTTCGAGGGCCGCCTCCGGCGTGAGCGCGGGGGAGCCGTCGGCGGCGATCGCCCAGCCGGGCGGGATGCGCTCGCCGCGCCGCGCCGCCACCTCGATCCGTCCGCGGGGAACCGTGCTGGTTGCCATGTCGAGTACGAGCAGGCCGTGCCTGCCGGCTGGGACGGCGACCGCGATCGGGTTGGTGCCGATCATCGGCACCAACCCACGGGTGGGGGCGACCAGGGGTGAGGAGTTGGTCAGCGAGATGCCGATCATGCCGCGGTCCGCCGCGCGCATCGCGTACCAACCCGCGATTCCGTAGTGGTTCGTGTTCCTCACGATTGAGATGGACGTCCCGGTCTCGGCGGCGCCGGCGATCGCCCGGTCCATCGCCACGCGTCCGGCGTGATGACCCCAGCCGTTCCCGGCGTCGATCAGCGACAGCGCCGGTCTCGACCTGACCAGAGTCGGTCGCGCCGCCGGATCGACGACGCCGGTGTCGACGAGCTTGACGTACTGCTCGAGTCGGGCGGTCCCGTGCGAGACGATGCCGCGGACATCCGCGGCGACCAGGACCTCGGCAACGTCGGCGGCGATCTCCGGGGGCGTGCCGACCTTCATGACGAGCGACCGGGTCCACTCCCGGAGCCGCTCGGCTCTCAGGACGACACCATCCGGGGGATCCTCATAGAGCGGCACGTTCTCGCTCCCAACACTGCATGGCTCGTCGGTGCCTCGAGGTGCGATCAAGGACGGAGCTGGATCTTCGCCGGCGATGAGGGATCATCGATCAGCTCGCGGAAGCAGTCGTCCCCGTCCGCCAGGGGACGGACCTGGCACCACGACGGGTCGGGTCGCGCAAAGCCGCGCACGACCATATCGACGGCCGTCTCGAAGTTGGCCAGCGTGTACGTGAAGGCCCCGAGGATCTCGATCTCGGATCGGACGATGAGACTGCCCGGGAGCGCGGCCTCGTCCTCGTGGAGACCGAAGAACACGGCTCTCCCGCCCCGTCGCAGTGACGCGATCGCCTGGCGGCGGGTGACGTTCAGGCCCACGGCGTCGACCGCGACGTCGCAGCCCAGGTCTGCGGTCATCTGCCGAACCTGCTCCTCGACGGGCCCACCGCTCGGTTCGATGACCTCCGTGGCGCCGAACGCGCGTGCCATCGTGAGGCGCCGAGGATTGGTGTCGACGGCGATCACGCGCCCGGCACCGGCGGCCCGGGCGGCCTCGATGATCATCAGGCCGACGGGCCCGGCACCGATGACCAGCACCCGGTCGCCCAGGCTCACGCGGCCGACCTGCATCACCCGGACGGCGCAGGCTACCGGCTCGATGAGCGCTCCGGCCGAGTGATCGAGGTCGGGCGGGATCGCGTAGCACGCCCGGGCGGGGGCGACCACGTACTCGGCGAAGGCCCCCGGGCGATGGACGCCGATGATCGAGCGCGTCAGGCACAGATTCTGCCGACCGATGCGGCAGAGCGGGCAGTGCCCATCGGGGATCGTGGGATCGACCGTGAGGTGCGCGCCCACGGTCACGCTCGTGACGTTCGGAGCCATGCCCACGACCGTGCCGCAGAACTCGTGGCCCATGATCAGGGGGGGTTGACGGAGCGAACTCTCACCGAGGTAGCCCGACAGCTCGGAACCGCAGATGCTGGCCATGTCCACCCGCAGCAGGACCTCGTGCTCGCGTGGGGTCGGGTCCGGTACCTCCTGGATCTCCATGTTCCGTGGTCCCAGCCACACTAGGGCTTTCATGGCGTCAGCTCCCACTCCTCGGGACGAAGCGTCGTCGGGCGCGACCGCGTCGCTGGCGATCGGATGACTCGCCGCCGAGCTGGCGAGCGGCGTCCGGTCCGTCCTGCGGTCGAATCGTCACCCCCGGTGCCGGCACCCCAGGCGATCGGCCCGCCGGGGACTCACCTCCCGGCCGGGTCGCGCCTCCGTTCCGGCCGGCGAGGAGGCGCATCGTCTCCCGCGCGACCACCAGCTCCTCGTTGGCGCGGATGACGGCCACGATGACGCGCGAGCCGTCCGGGGAGATGACGGCGTCCGTGCCGCCACCCTCGTTGCGGGCGGAGTCGAGATCCACCCCCAGGAACTCGAGGCCCCGGCAGATGCGCGTGCGCATCGCGGCACTGTGCTCGCCGATCCCGCCGGTGAAGGCAAGCACGTCGATGCCCCCGAGCACGGCCGCGTAGGCTCCGATGTACTTGCGCGTCTCGTAGGCCAGCACGTTCAAGGCGAGCTCGGCACGGGCGTCTCCTCCGTGTGCCGCGGCCGTCAGGTCGCGGACGTCGCCGCCCAGCCCGGAGATCCCTTTCAATCCCCCCTCGCGGGTCAGCACGTCCCCGACCTGCTTGGGGTTCCATCCCTCCTTGGCCATGACGTAGAGGACGATGAACGGGTCGAGATCCCCGTTGCGGGTGGCGCTCGGCAGGCCCGACTGCGGCGAGAAGCCCATGCTCGTATCGAGCGAGACGCCGCCCCTGATCGCGCACACGCTGGAGCTGCCCCCGAGATGGCAGGACACGATCCGCAGCTCTTCGGTCGTGCGCCCGAGGAGTTCCGGGACCCGCGTCGAGACGTACCGATGGGACGCTCCGTGGAAGCCGTACCGCCGGATCGCGTGCTTCTTGCGCCACGCCTCGGGAATGCCGTACGTGGACGCGTAGTCGGGGATGGTGCGATGGAAGGCGGTCTCGAAGACTCCGACCAGGGGCGTCGCCGGGAGCGTCTCCCGGAACCAGCGGAACGCCGCGACGTACGGCGGGTTATGCGCCGGCGCGAGGAGCCGGTACTCCTCCATCGCGGCGATGACCTCGTCGTCGACGAATACCGCGTCGGAGATACCCTTGGCGTGAACCGGCTTGAAGCCCACGGCCGCGAGGTCGGCGAGGTCCGGCAGGACACCCCCCGGGCTCCTCATCAAACGCAGCGCGTGGCGGATGGCCGTGCCCTGGTCGGGACACTCGATCTCCGCCTCGCGGGTCGGTCCGTCGCGTGTGCGATACACCACCGGCGACACGAGGGCGCCGACTCGCTCGATGCTGCCCTCGGCCAGGACCGCCTCGTCCGGCATCTCGAACAGGCGGAACTTGAGCGACGTGGAGCCGACGTTGACGACGAGGACCTTCATGAGCTCGCGGCTCCTGCCCGTCCCTGTTCAGGACCTTCGTCGCCCGGCCGCCCGCCGGCAGCGGTGAGCATGGCGATGGCGATCGAGTGCAGCTTCGTTTCGGGGGTCTCGGCGCGCGAGAGGAGGATTACCGGAACGCGGGCACCGACGACGATGCCGCCCGACTGGCCGTGCGCGAAGTGCAGGATCGAGCGGTAGAGGATGTTGGCGGCCTCGATGTCCGGCGCGATCAGGACATCCGTTTCCTCGACGAGCGGGCTGGCGATGCCCTTGCGATCGGCGGCGAACCGGCTGAGCACGGCATCGAGGGCGATCGGGCCCTCGAGGTAGGCATCGGCGATCTGGCCGCGCCGGTTCATCTGGGTCAGGGCCGCGGCATCGACCGTCGCCGGCATGTCCGGGTTGACCAGCTCCAGGGCGCACAGGAGCGCCACCTTCGGTTGCCGGATCCCGATCGCGTGGGCCACCTCGATGGCGTTCCGACAGATGTCGGCCTTCTCGGCGAGCGTCGGCGCGATGTTGATGGCCGCGTCGCTCATCAGCATCAGCCGGTCGATCCCCGGCACCTGGAACACGATGACCTGGCTGAGGAGGCGTCCGCCTCGCAGGCCCGTCTCCCGGTCGAGGATCGCCCGAATGAGCTCGGCGGTCGTGATCCTGCCCTTCATGAGCAGGTCCGCCCGGTGCTCGCGAACGAGGGCGATCGCCCGGCACACGGCCCTGGAATCGTCCGCTTCATCAACGATCCGGTCGGGGACGATCGCGACGCCGGCCGCCTCCGCGGCCGACCGGATCTTCCGGGGATCGCCGACGTAGAAGCCCTCGGCGAGGCCGATCGATTCCGCGCGACCGAGCGCCTCGATGACGTCGGGATCGTGACCGACCGCGACGGCGACGCGCGCGGGTCGCAACCTGCGAGCCGCCTCGACGAGCTGGTCGAGGCTGTGATTCATGCCCTCACACCTCCGTCCGGTCATGCTCCTTCCGCGAGCCATGCCGCTGGCCGATGCCCGGGCGTTCTACGGCTGTGGAACGCCCAACACCGAATCCGCGATCGCGTCGAACTCCTCGTCGCTGAGCAGACCCTTCTTGTCGATCGAGCGCTGCTTCACACGCAGGACCATGTCCGTGATCTCGTCGGGCGTCGCGCTCCGGCCCCGCCGCTCCAGGTGCTCCTCGATGTTGCCGTTGCCGCTGCCCTTGCCCAGTACGATCTCGACGCCCGGTCGCCCCACAACCTCCGGGAGGAACGGGACGTACTCGTTCGGCTCCGCGTCCCGGCACCGGCGGTGGAACATCGTCACGATCCCGGACTCGATTGCGTAGAGCGAGTCGCCCACGATGGGTCGGTTCGGGGCGAGGGTGAACCCGCCCAGCTCCTGGACGAGCTTCGAGAGGCCGTAGAACCGCTCGGTCGCGATCCCGAGGTCCAGGCCGTAGAGGATCCGGAGCGCCATGACCGTGTCCTCGAGGGGCACGTTCCCGGCTCGCTCGCCGGTCGCACTCACCGTGACATGGGCGACGCTCGCGCCGCTGGCCAGCGCCGCGATCGTGTTCGCGACGCCGAGTCCGAAGTCCTCGTGGCAGTGGATCTCGATCGGTTGCGCGAATCGGGCCCGGAGCTTCGCGACCACGGCGCCGATCGCGCCTGGCGTGCACACGCCGAACGAGTCCGCCACGGTGAGGGCGTCCATGTGGCCCTCGGTGGCGACGCGCTCGACGAGATCCATGTACGTGTTCAGATCGGCACGCGTGCTGTCGATCGTGAAGAAGACGGTGTAGAGCCCCGCATCCTTCGCCGCGAGGGTCGTCTCGATCGACGACTCGATCGCCCATTCGAGCGTCTTGCCGTAGGCGTTCCGAATGATGTGCTCGCTGGAGGGGATCTCGGTAATGATCCCCGTCACGCCGCACTCGTTGGCGAGCTTCACGTCGGCGGGCATGCAGCGCGCGAACGCGAAGATCTCGGACGGCAAGTCGAGAGCCACGATGTCCTTGATCGCTGCCTCATCCTCACCCGACACCGCCGGCATCCCCGCCTCGATGCGGTGGATCCCCGCCTCGGCCAGCTGCCTGGCGATGGCGACCTTCTCGGCCCTGCGGAAGACGATGCCGGCCTGCTGCTCGCCGTCACGGAGCGTCACGTCATGAATCTTGATCCGGTCCGGGAACCGGAGATCCCCGCGGACCTCCGGAAGCCAGTTCCAGGGGCTCGCGAACCAGCGGTCGGTCTTCCATGGCTGCGACATCGGTATTCCTTTCGTGGGACGCTGGGTGGGCGACGGCCGGGTGCTTGTCAACCGTTGTGGAGTCCGTGGTCCAGGAGCAGGCGCATCGTCCCGCCCAGCAGCAGGGCTCGGTCGGCCTCGTCAATGAACGGGCAGCGGGAACGAACGATCTCGATCGACTGGCGGTAGGTCATCGCCCGGGTCACCACGGGATAGTCCGAGCCCCAGCACAGGCGCCGTGCCCCGAATCGCTCGTAGAGCAGGCGGACGACCTCGAGCGAGTCGCTGAACGGAAAGTCCCAGTCGGTCCGGGACCCGTAGTAGAGCCCGGAGACCTTGACCAGGATGTTGGGGCAGCGTGCCGATTCGAGGACCTCGGCCAATCCCGCGGCGGACGGGCCCTCCGTGGCCACGACGCCTCCCAGGTGGTGCAGGAGGATCGGCAGCGTCGGAAAGGCGAGGGCGACCTTCCTGATCTCCGGCTGCCAGGCGGGCGCCGCGGCGAGGCTGACGATCAACCCGAGCTCGGCGGCCTGCTCGAACAGCCGCAGCCCGTCGTCGGAGGCGAGCCAGCCGTCGGGTTCGTCGCGGAGATAGTGGGTGAAGCCCGGAACCCGCATTCGGTCGCGCATCTCCCGGAGGCGGTCCGCGGCGCCCGGGGCGTGGTACGTGTCGCTCCAGAAGCTGTCGAGGTCGGCGAACTGGTGGAGCCGGTCGCGATGCCTGGCGACCTGCGCCGCCACATACTCGTTGTTGTCGGCGTTGCCCCGGATCCGGGCCGTGATGAGGACGGCCTCGTCCACGCCATTGAGGTCCATCTGGTACAGGAGCTGGTCCGCCGTTCCGCGCGAGGTGGGATCGGGCACGGGCGGGTCATACGGCCAGATCCGCCACGCATGCGCGTGGGCATCGATCATCATGCCCAGGCCCCCGTTCCCGGCCGCGCGGACATCGGTCGCTGCCTATGGCTCGATGGCGGGCTGCAGATCGAGCTCCGGCCACGCCCGCGCCGCCTCGTCGATGGCCGTCCTGAGCTCCCGGTCGAGCTCGGCGTCGAGGTGCCGGCTCGGTGCCCGCGTACCGACGTGTTGGAGGACGCCCCGCCGCCGGAGAATCGCCTTCTGCGCGTAGCAGAACGTCTCATGGTCGCGCGTTGTCAGCACGAGGATCGGCAGCATGCGGCTGAACAGGGTTCGCGCTTCCTGGAGCCGCCCTGCCCGGTAGAGATCGAACACCCTGGCGAACAGCTCCGGAAAGGCTGCTCCCGGCAGCACCCCGCTCGCGCCGCGTTCGAGCTCGTTCAGGAAGTCAAGCCCACCCGCACCCCCCATGACGCCCGCGCTCGAGCCGATGGCCTCCACGAGCGCGCTCACCTTCGGCGCGGTCGGCGCGGCCTCGATCTTCACAGCGACGACACCGGGGATCTCGACGGCCAGACGCGCCAGTACCGCGACCGACGTCTCCACGCCACTCAGGGCGGGAGCGTCCTGGATGATCATCGGCGTCCCCGTCCGACGGCTGAGGGCATCGAAGTGGGCGACCAGGTCGTCGGGCGCGAACGGGCCGCCCGCGGGCGGCGTGACCATCACCATCGTCGCCCCGTTCTCCAGGGCCGCCTCGGCGCGGCGGAGCAGGGCCGGCGTGCTATGGGCCTGGATGGTGGCGACGACGGGGAGGGCACCCCCTGCCGCGTCGGCAACGACCCGGAGGGCAAGGTCCCGTTCCATATCTGTGAGACGGCTGACCTCGCTCGCAAACCCGAAGGCGATCGCCCGGACGGGCCGGCCCAGCAGGAACCTCGTAACCTGACGCAGCTCCTCGACCTCGATGTCGCCGTCCTCATCGAACGGCATCGGGAGCACCGGGATCACGCCGTCCAGGGCGATCATCAGCGAGCGCTCACCTCGACGCCGGAGCGCGCTCCGGCGTCGATCGCCACGGGCAACCGGTCACGTCGCCGGGGGCGACAGCCGCCTTGTTCCTCGCCACGTCGTTCAATCACCGCTTCAGGGTCGAGCATGGTCTGGTCCCACAAGCTCGAACAGACTAACATATACATGAAGTCACGCGACAGGGCGGTTAGACCCTCGCGCTCGACGGAACCGAGGGCAGAGTGACCAGAGCCAACTCGGACCTATCGACCACAGTCAAGTCCGCCGCCCGTGTCATGCGGGTGCTCGAATACGTCGCGCTCGTTCGACGGGCGACCTTCAGTGATGTCGTCAGCGAGCTCGACCTGCCGAACTCATCGGCGCACCAGCTCCTCCACACGATGCGCTCCCACGGATTCCTGGAGTTCGACGAGGCGACCAAGCAGTACCAGCTCGGGCTGCGGGTCTGGGAAGTCGGTCGCGCCTACACCGCGGACACGAACCTGGTGTCGCTGGCGCAGCCACTGCTGGAGCGGCTGACGCTGGAGACCGGCGAGACCGCGCAACTCGCCCGCCTCGACGGGCTCGAGGTCGTGTACCTCGCGATCTCGGAGTCGCCCCACCCGATGAAGCTCGTGTCCGCCGTCGGGAAGCGGCTCTTCGCCCACGGGACGGCCCTCGGCAAGACGCTGCTCGCTGCGCTGTCGGACCAGGCGCTCAGGCGGCGCCTCGAAGGCGTGACCCTGCAGCGCTTCACCCGCCACACGATCGTCCATCACGATGCCCTGCTGGCCGAGCTCGAACGGACTCGGGCGCGCGGATACGGGATCGACGACGAAGAGTACGTCGTCGGCTGCCGTTGCCTGGCGATGCTCGTGCGCGATGCCGATGGGGCCGGCGTCGCCGCCGTGTCCGTGTCGATCCCCACCCCTCGCTACGACGCCAGCATCGAGCGGCTGGCG
>Ga0153916_10001655_pt1 | contig 16142 bp, 36 predicted proteins | sample Opewatmetagenome_FD_109642 | JGI IMG/M metagenome (GOLD analysis project Ga0153916, IMG submission 109642) | Freshwater wetland microbial communities from Ohio, USA - Open water 3 Core 3 Depth 4 metaG | ecosystem: Environmental > Aquatic > Freshwater > Wetlands | place: USA: Ohio, Lake Erie...
ATGTCACGAGAAAAAGCATACTGCATTTGAGTTAGCAACGGCGTATCGACATATGAGACAAGGTGGACTAGTGTTGTGTCATGATGCTTTTGATACTTCAGCTTTTAATGAGTTTTGTAAAGCGAAGAACTTGAAGTATATTAATTATTACAACTTTGGTATAGTATCAATGCCTAAAGGAGAAAGTAAGAGATGAAGATTAGCAGTATTGTACGGTATGCTAAGATAAAGATGAATCAGTTTGCTTGGAAACTTGCAACAGGCTATAAATATGTGCCATACGTGGCGACAATAGAATTGACATCACGATGTAATGCACATTGTGTCTACTGTGGACGCGATGGAATACCTTTTGTTGGTGATATGTCTGTTGATTTGTTTAAAAAGTTAATTAATGCTATGCCTTTTGTGAAAGAAGTTGGAGCTTATGCAGTTGGAGAAAGCACAATGCATCCAAACTTTGTCGAAGCTATTAAATATGCAGCTGATAAAGGAAAAGATGTTGTAGTTTTTACAAACGGTTCTACTTTGACTCCAGAATATTCACAGCAAATATTGGATGCTGGAATTTATAAATTAGTCTTTTCTATTGATGTTGATAATAAGAAAGACTATGAAGCAATTCGTCCTCCGTTGAAATGGGATCGTCTAGTTGACAATGTTGATACATTTGTTAAATTGCGTGGAACGAAATATAAAACTAAAGTAGTTGTTAGAATGACAGAGACACCGCAAAATATAGATAGAGTCGAGGAGATAATGAATTTTTGGAGAAAACATGTTGATGCAGTCAATTTTATGAACGTAAGACAGTTTTATAAAAGTCTTAAGGATTTAAAGGCATCTGAAACAAAAATTGATTGTATGAGAATTGATAATGAAATAGTGATACGTTCTGATGGTACTGTAATAATGTGCTGTGATGATTGGTATAATAATTATAGTATTGGAAATATTGATATAACAACTGCAACTCAGGATAATATCCTTATTCTATTTAATAATAACAAAATGATGGCTATTAGAAAGAGCCTTAAAACGGGAAAGAATAAACCAAAACTTTGTGATGTTTGTGTTCCAAATGTACAAGAGGTACGAAGAAGGGCTATATAAATGGCTGATATTAATCGTGAAGTAGGTAAAAGACTAACATTTATATTTAGAATTAAAACTTACTTTATGTATGGCCACGGAAATTGGACTGGAGTTTTAGTTTCTATTACAACATTTATGTTAGTTTTGTTTGATTTTGCAGCATTACATATGACTGGAATAATTCCTGATTGGATGATGCAGCCACATATCTTCTTTCCTGTAGTATTTTTAAGTTATTCAATACCTGTTGTATTACTTGGATGGCTTTCATATCATAGAGGAGAAGTTGCTGTTAGATATAGAATGGATTGGGAATATAATCCAGCTTATCAAGATTTGATGAAAAAAATAGAATATATTGAAAGATTATTGGAAGAAAGAAAAGATGTGCCTGCTGGAATCCATTAAATGGTTTATGGGGGAAACGCATGATGGTTCCTGAGATGGACTATGTTGTCGTAACTAAGAACAATGCCGAGACTATTGATGCTTGCATACAATCTATTTTTGCACAGGGCAATGCGCATCGCGTGATTGTTGTTGTGTCATTGAAGTCCACGGATGATACAATAGGACACGTTAAGGCGTTGCAAAAGGAATTCCCAAAGCGACTTGTTCTACGATATGAGCGTGTTGGATTGGCGTATGCGAGAAAGCTAGCTATTGGAGAAGTCGTGACAAGATACTTTGTATTTGTCGATGGTGATATTGAATTGGCATCGGGCTGGGCAAATGGCATCTATGAGAATTTTTGCATCTTGGAGAAGGCAGGTGGCATTGTTGGTCTGCTGTATCGGAATCAAAAGCAACATTTGTATTTGTATAATCATGGAAAGTTAGGTATTGTTTCATCTCGAATGTTTACTCATAATACAATGCTCGATAGTGACCTGGTGAAAGATTGGAATCCAGACAATAGTGTGAATTCATACGAGGACTATTTGCTGACTAAACACATTCAGAGTAAAGGTTTCTTTTGCTATCAGGTTCCAATCTTTTCCTATCATCGTCATCAAGGATCCGATATTAAAGCTGCAGCATGGGGAGCAGCGGGTGGACGTAAGCTTGGCTACTTTGGAAGAGTGCGATTGTTTAAGGAAGCATTCGTGGGTGTTATAGGTGGCTTTAAACGGACTGTCATCATGCGTGATAGATATTTCTTAATGTTTGCCTTGAGGCAGATGATTGGAATGCTTTATGGATATCTTAGATGGACACGATTTGTATGAGTGGATATGAAGATGGACCAGTCTGCAAGTGCGGCAGTAAGCACTTTGAATTTGGATATGTAAATCATTATTATGATGCGTATGGATCTCATAATTCAGCTATGGTTTTACGCAATGGTATACTAAGCTTTGCTATAGAATCAGATCATTTTGTTGAGATGCATCTTTTTAGAAAGTGGGCAACAGAAAACTATATTGAAGATTGGATTAAAGATGAGAGTTTTGGTTGGAACTGTTCGGAATGTTATTGCAGAATTAGTGTTGCAACTAATAGGAATCTGTATAAACAGTTGAACGAGAGTGCACTTACCTATAAGGGCTGTACTGAGGTTGAAGTACGTGAGCGGATATGAAGATATTCAATATCCAACTTGTAAATGCGGAAGTAGTCATTTCAAATTTGGTAGTTGCGATGCCTATTATGAAGGACGTTTAGCGTTTTCATCATGGCTTGTTTTGGATAAAGGAAAGCTAACAATAGTGCCTTGTTCTAATGAGCCTTTTGATAAACAGCGTTTTAAATTATGGGCTATTTCGCATTTTGATAAGTGGGTAACGCAACGAAACTGGCTATGGAATTGTATGCGATGTAAACTTATAATTACTGCAGGAACGCTTGGTAATACAACAGAATTATGGGAAGATTTAAGTAAATATGTTACGTCTTGTATAGTTGACTGCGAGGTTGTTAGTGATGTCCGGATATGAAGATATTAATAATTCAATCGGTATAGATAGAGATCGAATCCCGTCATGTCCGTTATGTGGCGGTAAAGAGTATTCAGTTGTGGTTGGCGAAGAAGTATATGCAATAGATGCTGATTATGAAAGTGATGATGTTTATTTCAATTTGGCAAGACGTGATGTGTCAGAGAGAGAATGGCTGTGCAGTAATTGTGGCCAATTTGTGAGTAACGAAGTATCTCATATACTAACTGATTTATGGAGTGAAGCAGAAAATGCTAATTTAGTTGATTGGGAGGATTGATGAGCGTGAGTGGCTATGAAGATATTCCGCTTCGATGTCCTGTGTGTCCTAATTGTAAGTGGCTAGCAACTACAGTTTGTGCATGGACAGTAATGTGGCATCTAGACACAGATACACTTCTTACTTTCTATTTACATTCTGAAAAAGAAATTGAACGTTTGAATAGTATTTCAAGAACAACTCATGTTAGGCTGTGCGATAACGGTCCAATTAGATTTAAGTTATCTACTGATGGTATAGAGGACATTTTCTGTGAGCACTGTGGTTTTGATGGTATGAGTTCTTCTATACATGCTGATTTAATTACCTATATCGAAGCATGTCTGTCTGGTGAAATCAAATGAGCGGCTATGAGGATAACCTACTTCCTGTTTGCCCTGAGTGTAATTGGAGTTCAAAAAATGATAGTGCTGGTTGGAAAATTGTTAGTGGACGGGGCATTCAAGGTCAACCATTTACTACCTGTTATTTGCACTCTGATATAGCATTGGCACATATGAACAAGTATGATAACATAAGACATTACAGATTGTGTGATTTGGGTCCTGCTACAGTTAATGTAGAACGAATTAGTAAGATTTATTGTGCGCAATGTGGCTTTAAAGCCCTAGATTCTTTGTTTCAAGTTTTGGTGAACTATATTGAAGCATTTTTGGCTGGGAAAATTGCATGAGTGGATATGAAGATTTAGTTGAATTACCGATATGTCCTAATTGCAAATGGCGTGATAGAAGTAGGCATAATGGATGGCGTATTGATGCTGATGTATATGTACATTCGGATGTTGCTTTAGATATACTAAAAGGATCTATTAAACAGCATAGTAGGCTATGTCGTGACGGGAAGATTTCATATGTTGATGTTAGTAAGATTAAAAGTGTTAGATGCGATAACTGTGATGCCAGAGCATCGGAAGAAATTGCGAATGCTGTAAAACGATATATTGATGAGTATCAAAGAGGCAGAACGACTTGAGTGGATATGAAGATTATGAAGAGGGTTTTATGTGTCATTATTGTGATAATAGAGTTCCATTCTGGATTATATTGGGATATCAAGGTGGTATAAGAGGTATGTATTTTTCGCCAACTACTAAAGCTAGATATGGGATTGCAACTGATATTCATCAATTGGTTATAGGCGATGATGAACGTAGCATTCAAACTTATTGGTCGCGTTCATTTGATTTAACATGCCCATATTGCAAACATAAGTATGATGGAAGAAGTCGTTTTGTTGCATTATTTAGGCATCGTATTTCTCATGGGTTGACAGCAGAAAATGTAACTTATGGAAGGGAATTTTTATGAGTGGATACGAAGATACTAGAATGCCAGATGTAACATGTCCAGGATGTGGTTTACGAATGTATAGGCTAGCGTCTAAATATGTTACACGCAAACTGCGATTTAGTGAAGCAGGTTTGGTGTGTATAGAGGAGACTTTTGATGATGATATAGCACCCTGGGAATGTGATAATTGCGGGCGAATTGTAGAAGACGACGAGTTAACTTTATACTTTGATGATTTATGGATTCAAGCATACAATCACGGCGAAGTAGACGAAAGAGTTGTTAGTTAGAGGTCATGCTATGTCTGGATACGAAGATGAAATAGAAATACCTGTATGTCCACAGTGTGGATGGAAAAATGCAGCTGATGCTGCTTGGGAACTTAAACGTGAAGGTAGTTCAAAGACCTTGTATCTTAATTCGGAAACTTGTTTGGAGTTTTTTTCTAAGAATAGTCGCACAGATAAAGAATACTATTTTGTTAGCTATACATCGGCTACTGAAAAAGTTGGTAGCAATACAGCATTAAACAATGTTTTTAGGGTTAAGTGTTTGAATTGCAGCTTTGTATCTACAGATTCGTCTCTTATGTGGGAATGTATAGATGCTGCTACAAGACTTATCGGAGTTGTATATGATGTCAGGATATGAAGATGCCGCAATTGAAGAAGAAAATAAGAAACATTATAGATGTCTACAAGAACAAAATCAGCAGACTGAAACAATGCTTAAAGAGATGACTCGAATTGCAGCATCTCGTATTTATAACAGACAACTGATTACTGTGAGTCGATTACTTAATGCTGAGTGCTTGAGGCGCTTGTCTTTTTGCGAAAGGATGAAAAATAAAGTATTGAGAAGAGATTGAAATGTCAGGTTACGAAGATATTTCTTTTGATTATGTATTTTGCTGTCATGGTAGTGAAGAGAATCATTATCTAATGCTTTATAATGAAGGAGTTATATTTGGCTATCTTAATAGCAATGATTATCTAGAGGATCATTATCATAAAAGTTTATATGACAAGCATAGGGTAGAAGTGCGAACAGATTATATACATAAGAATGTATGTAAGATTGTTCAATATGCCAAGTGCAACGTTTGTGGAGAAAAGGTTTCTAATAGTGCGTTTATGCCTACTTTGAGACAATTAATTGCACTAGGCATGGTATCGGTTTGTAATTGACTGGAGAGGAAATCGGATGGAATTCAGATTTATATTGCTTCTGATAGTAGTAATTGGTATATTACAAGTGCTACCAGCACCACATACAATGGTTATTGGTGTTGCGACAGGTGACGATGAACTAATAAATGAGGATAGACAATTAGAGGCTGATGGCTGGGCTCTATTAGATTTTGCAGGAGACTATAAATTTCCTGTTAGTACTGGCTTATATGGCAATGTAGCGGTAGTAAGTTTAGAAAACATTAGTTTTTATTTACTTAATCCATCGGATCATAATCTGTGGACTGTAGACAAGACTTCGCCACTTCGACAATATCGTTATGCATTAGTTGATTTTAGAAATGCGAATGTTAGTTATATTGTTCAATCGAATACACCATTGTATATTCTATTGCTGGGAAGTGGCGGTGTAACTGTGCATGTACGTATATCTATTGACAGGACAGCTCCTATAATTGAGAGTAATATTTACAACGGCCAGATAATTCGTGATGTATATAGTATTCATTGTAATGTAGCTGATGCTCATTTCAGTGTTAATTGTACTGAAGTATGGATTAATGGGATTGAAGAACTGCAATTTAATTCAGAACAGTTTCAGTTTATTTTGGTTTCTTATATGTATCCCGATGGAGATGTTGATATAAAATTCGTAACTTACGATAATGTGCTAAATCGTGGTGAGACTATATTTACTGTGTATGCAGACAATGTGCCTCACGGTAATATAACGACACCTGTTACGATTGATATTGGTGGTTTCTTATTTGGCAGCGCTGTAATTGTAGGAGTTGTTATTGCGATTGCGGTGCCTATGTATGTTATTAATGCACATATTAAGAAACGCACTTTGAAAAAATTAGAAGAAGAGAAGGCATATAGGAGACATAAGTAGTGTTGTCGATACATAAGAGATGGGGTTTGTCAATGTTTAATCAGGCATTACGTATGCGAAAGTATTATAAGACACCTTTTGAAGATTTGCTACGTTCTCTATTCGAAATTGGAGATGAATATCACATTAAATTTACATTTCCAATTACAGCCAAAGCTGCGCTTGAGGAACCAGAAAATACGATGTCGATAGTTAGAGAAGGACACGAAGTTGCAGCGCATGGATATCGACATGTTTACTATCCTTCTTGCTCAGCAAAAGAAGTAGCAACTGATATTGATGCCAGTTTTGTTGCGTTCAGACATGAACTTGGTATAAATGTGAAAGGATTTCGTGCACCTTATAATTGCTATCATGATGCACTTGAGACGTTTTACATCTTGAGTGAAGACTATAAATATGATCTTGGCTACGGGAGACGAGATGAATTTCAGAGACTTGGAACAATATCCCAGATGGTCTGTGAAGATGGAAACATTTTGCCTATTTACTTCTTTCCGTTGAATCGTTATAGTGACGACAAGATGATTGACCGAGAAGGTTATGATGTAGATGGCGTTTATATGAATCTATTACGAGAAATGACTTTAGCGAAATGGGGTCATGATATTATTATGTTTGATTTGCATCCGATACGGATTGCTCAGAAAGAATATATTGGCGCACTCGATGGCATGCTTGAATGGGCAGTAGCAAACAATGCTTGGATTACAACACCGTTGGAAGTTGTTAATACTATTGCGCAGGGAAAAGAACTTAAAGGTGATTTTACTTTACTTATTACAGGTGATATTGATCAGTGGGATTTTTGGTCTTATTTGAGGCGATGAAATGCGAGTTTTAATTTGTGGTGATAGAAATTTTACAGATAAACAAAGAATATGTAAATATGTTAGCGGACTGCCCATAGGGACTGTTATAATTCATGGTAATGCTCGTGGTGCTGATACTCTTGCTAAGGAATGTGCAGAGGAGATGGGATATGAAGTTATTTCCTTCCCGGCATTGTGGGATAAATATGGAAGAGCAGCAGGTCCAATTCGTAATCAGCAGATGTTGGATGAAGGTAAACCGGATTTGGTTGTATATTTTCATGATAATCTTGAGAAAAGCAAAGGGACTGCTGATATGGTGCGACGAGCAAAGAAACGTGGATTGATTGTAAAAAAAGGGTGATTGCTATGATGGATGATATTGTTAAGAAATATTTAGAAGATATTAAGCAAAGTCTAACGAATTGTGAAGAAAGTTTGAAGTTTCTAGTTAGTATGAAATCTGTTTGTGGAACATGTAAATACTTTAAGCCAGATAAGATTACAGGACTTAAAGGATTTTGTATTCGTACAGAAAATGGAGTAAAGGTATGTGTATCTAAGCAGTATTCCATTTTAGCGTGTAAAGCATATAAACCGAAACGGTGATGAACTGTTGGGCAAGATATTAGGACGCGTTTTAAGAATATTGGCATGGCTTGCACCGATATATCAATTCAGAAGTAGTGTATATCGGAAATGCGGCATTAAGATTGGAAAGGGAGTTTACATTGGAAATCTTGTCAAGTTCGATGGAGAGTTTCCTGAGTACATTACGATTGATGACTGGGCAAGTATTGCTCCCGGAGTAAGTATTATGGCACACTCAAGTGCAAGTTCATATCATCAGAGGAATGCTTTGTATGCAGGTCCTCCCAAAGAAGTTCATATTAGAAAAGGTGCTTGGATTGCGAGTGATGCCATTATACTTCCAGGATCTGATATTGGCGAAGGCGCTATAGTTGCAGCAGGTGCTGTGGTATCTGGTAAAGTTGAACCGTTTACATTGGTTGCTGGTAATCCTTCAAGATTTGTGAGGAAATTGAAAAATGAATGAGTTTCAGACTAAATGTCCTTATTGTGGCGAGTCTTCTTTATATGTAGTTTATGCTGAAGCACAGATATACGGATTACATGCAAAATTAACAGCTGATGGATTTGCTATTAGTAGCGAGGATTATGAGCAAATGGATACATCTGATGAGAAAGTAAAATGCGATAATTGTGGCACAACGTATAGTCTTTGTGACTTAATTATAGAAGAGTATGAATAGGAATTTATGAGGAAATTGAAATGAGTGCAGATGAATTAATAGAAACGAAAAAGGATTTGTGGCGAATTGCTGAAAATCTGACTTTTGTAATACTCGAAGATGATATTTATACAGTACGTAAAAAAGTTGCGACTGAAATACTAAAGATTGATAGAATATTAGGATTTGACAAATTAGCTAAATCTAAGAAGGCTAAATAATGTCAGGTTATGAAGATGAAGTAGTAACAAGAGAAGAGCTGATATTATATGATAGAGAATGTACTGTTAATCATTATACTTGTCAATATTTAGCGAGAGCTAGAGTGTGGCTTGCTGAACATGAAAGATTGCATGACATGTATATGAAATTGTACAAGGGGAAGTCTGGTAATGTCGGGATATGAAGATATAATATCAGATTTTCCGAAATGTCCGAGATGTACCAGCGATTGGTATGATTATGAGTGCTGGACATTGAAAAATAGAGCAAATGTTGAATTGGGTTGTCTTAATCCTGATGCGTTTATTAGGAGAACTCATTTTCCTAAAGTTAATCTATTTGCCGATGATGCTCTTCAACGTGTGGCATTTATAGTTTGTACGCGTTGTGGCTATAAAGCAACAGAAGAGGAAATACGATGCCTTATACGCATTGCTGAAAACTATTTGGAAAAGAGGATAGATGTATGATAGGTATTGACATAGTTGATATTGAACGATTTCGAGATATTGCCAGTAAGAAGGGTTTTATCGAGAAGAATTTTACGGCTGAAGAAATTGAATATGCTAAGAAGTATGAGGACTTTAAGAAACATCTAGCTGGAATGTGGGCACTTAAAGAAGCAGCGAAAAAGGCTACTTCGATAATTGATCCCATTCATATTATACACGATTCTATTGGAGTTCCTAGTGTACACCGTTATGACACTTTTTTGGGTACTGGAAGTATTAGTTATACGGATACAATTGCAGTAGCAGTATTTTTGTGGTGATAAATAAGAATGAAAATGACTAAGTGCCGACTACGAATTTTCAGAATGATACTTGAACATGGAAGTATAACGGCTAAGGATATTAAAAAGAATACTGGTATTTCTGGCAGAACAGTCTCATCTTGTTTGCAACAATTAAGAAAGTATAATATGATTGGCAAGCGGCCTAATTTTAATGATATGAGAATGCCATATTATTACATAAAGGATTTGAAGTGGTAATGATTGGAGATAAACAATATCTTGATGTCCTTGCTGAATATTCAAAGAATAAGCATGATATGAAGATAGCTTTGATTGGTCATAGTACGTTGACTCGTGCAGTTGATGAGTTGTATTTTGCTTTTCGTATTAGAGGAATAAATCCGGAAATACGACTTGGCGGATATAATACTTGTGTGCAAGATATATTGAATGAGGGATCCTGGCTCTATGAGTATAAGCCTGATTTGTTGATACTTTTAGCTGACGCTAAGAGAATAACTCCTCAAGACTTTGATATAGAATACTTTAGGATGAAACCAAATGATTATCAGATGGTTTTGTCCGATATTGAGAACGTATTTGATAGCTTTGTTGCTACAATTAAGAATCGATTGGAAAATACAATAGTAATAGTATGCAATACTGTTGTTCCGACTAATACGATACTTGGAATAGCGGAGTTGAAATGCGACACTAGCTATACTTCTTTGATTCAAGAATTCAACAGAGTATTACGAAATCATCTTTTCTTTCAACGAGATGTATTTCTATTTGATTTGGATAGTCTAGCTTCAAAGTATGGTAAAGATGCATTGGTATCGCCGGTAGCACAAGTACTTGGTGACTTGGCATTTAGTCATAATTTCCTATTGGATTTGGGTAGAGTATTAGCTTCGTTTTACCTATCCATTAAGAAAGGCGGCAAGAAATGTATTGTCCTGGATCTTGATAATACACTATGGCATGGTATTGTCGGAGAAGAGGAAATGAATGTTAAAATGGGAAGCGAACAAGTTGGTAAGCCATATCACGAATTTCAACATTTGCTTCTCGGAATGTATAATCGTGGTATCTTGCTTGTAATAAATAGTAAGAACAACTTTGATGACGCAATGAAGATTATAACTGGTCATCCAGATGAGATTTTACGGAAAGAGCACTTTGCTGCTATGCGTATTAATTGGCAAGACAAAGCAAGTAATATGATTGAGTTGTCAAACGAGCTGAGTCTTGGGCTTGATAGTTTTGTATTTTTTGATGATAATCCAACAGAACGTAATTTGATTAAGCAGATGTGTCCTCAAGTAACAGTTGTCGATTCATATAGTGATGCTGGCGCTATATTTGATTTCATTGCGTTCTTGAAGAAATCAACTGTATTTGACATTCCAAAGTTGACGGACGAGGACTTAGAACGCGGAAAGATGTATCATGAGCAGTTAGAACGGCAAACGTTTGAACAGAAAGTAAGCTTGGACGAATATCTTAAGAGTCTGAAACTGCAAATAACGATTACGGAACTGAGTGATGTTAACTTTGATAGAGTGCATGAACTTATATCAAAGACAAATCAGTTTAATCTAACAACCATAAGATATACACCAATGGCTCTTAAGGGAATACTAAAGTCTACTGGAAATAGAGTGTATATCGCAAAGGCTAAAGACCGTTTTGGAACGTATGGTATTATTGGCACGATAATCATGAAAGAAGATTTGAATAGAACTTGGAGAATTGATAGCTTTCTGATGAGTTGCCGTATTATAGGCAAAGGTATTGAGACAGCCATATTGAAATTTGTTATTGACAAGGCTAAGGAACTAAACTTTAACATAATTTCTGGTGTATATATACCGACTGCTAAAAATAGTGTTGTTGCTAATCTATATAAGGAGCATGGCTTTGTGCAGAATAGTAAGGGTACATGGCTTCTTGATGTGCACAACAACTCTGTTGATTATCCAACTTGGATTATGGTGACGGAAGATTGAACGAAATTATAGCAATGGTATCTAATTGGCTTGGCGTTCAGTTAGATGTTGATTCGAAGTTTGGTGATCCGGAGAAATGGGATTCTCTGGGTCATCTTTTAATGGTCACTGAATTGGAGGTTAAGTTCAATATCTTCTTCAGTGACGATGAGATTAGCAAAATGGTTACAATGAAAAAGCTAATTGAAGTTGTTGAAAAAAAGGTGGGCAGGAAGTTTGAAAATTAGTCATATAGGTATAGTCGTACGAAATATTGATGATTCTCTTGTACGACATATAATGATGGGATATAAGAAGACTAGTGATATTGTAGAGGAGAAGTCTTTTCTGACTAGAAATGTGCTGGTTACAAAAGACAACATAACACTAGAACTTATAGAACCTATAGATGCAAGATCTCCGGTTTATAGTTTGTTGGGAAAGGGCCTGTATCATCTCGCCTATAAGTGCGAAGATATATATGAGTGTATTGGCAATCTTAGAAATATTCATTGCATTCTGTTTGATGGGCCTCTCAAATCTAAGTTGCACAAGACTAATATTGCGTTTATGTATACGCCAGATGCGTATATCATTGAACTAATAGAAGGCAAAGAGGTATAATGGACTTTTTTAGTTTATATGCATTAATACTTGGCATGTTTTTTTGGTGCACTTGTTAGCTATGCTGTGGTAAAAGGACGTAGTATTGATTTGAAGCAGTTTAATTTCCGTATAGAAGAGGAAAAGAAGAAACGAATCAATGCATTGCTAATGGATGCTTTATTTAGGGTTACGTGTTCAAAGCGTAAGGTTGGCGCAGTTTTGGAATTGAAAAACGGGATTTTTGTGCAGGGTTGGAATGGCCCCCCAAAGGGGATGGAGGAGTATTGCACAGTGTGTCCCCGTGGTGAGGTGAGGTCAGGCGAGGCCATGGACCTGTGCCCGGCTGTGCACGGGGAAATGCGCGCCCTGTTGCGAGCACTGGGAAACGATACGCGAGGGAGCACGTTATATCTGACCTGTGGATTACCATGTAAGGATTGCATGACCGAACTTGCCGAATGCGGAATCTCGAAAATTGTAAGTCCGTATCCCCTGACACTGTATCCTGCCTGTGGCTATCACAATTTCCCACTTGCAGATAAGATACGACTAGCATCCGGTATTGAATACATTTACGACGAGGAAATCGTTAAAGATTCTACCTCGCATTAAGGAGGAAATACACTTGAATATTGTTGAAATAGCAAAAGCAAATGGATTTGATGGAGATTATGATGGCGTTAGTATCGACCATCCATCTCTAGAGTTTATACACTGGTTCTTGTATAAGTATACAAGTCTATCATTGAAATTTGATGAACAAGCAAATATACGTGAATATCAAGCAATCGTAGTTTATCCAAATTGGATTATTGAGATTATAGATGTGCTTGCAGATACATCGGAATTTGATAAAAGTCTTACATTCTTTCTTGCAGAAGTTGGAAAGATTGAACTTGATGATGTATACATTGAAGATTTGGTTACTGATACTGACGATAACTTCATGTTAGCAACATTTAATGTTTCTCTAAACCAACGACGCTTTGCTGATGATGATTATATACCAGACAGTACGTATTCAGAGTATCTGGCTGGCGAAAGTAATGGTGAATAGAGGAAAAATATATGGTTATGTGGCAATGGCATTTTTTATGTTCTGGATTTGCGGGATTACTAGTATTCTTCTTGATGTGGATCATATTTGGTCATTATTCAAAGCAGCAGAACCAATCAATATCGGTATTGAATACGGACGGCCATTTCACAACATTATTCTTTATTTTATTTTCTCTTTCATTGCTGGCATCATTCTTACTCCACTTGTATCTAGATATTGTGCCAGAATTGAATTAAACCTGACGTTAAGAAGCACATTAATTTGGCTGATGATTAACATTTGTACCTTTATCTTTCTATTCTGGTTTTGCCAGAATTATGCATATAGATGGATAGTGAAACTTATAAGATGAAGTATATAGTCTTTCTCTATTGTTAAGGAGAATAATACAATGAAAGATAAAGTAGCAGAATTTGCAACAGACGTTACCAATAAGTACTTAATGTACATTCGAAGCAGAAAGGAATTCAAAAAGATTGTTTATCAGTATAGAAAGGACAGAGTGTGTTTCTTAGAGGACGGTGTTTTACAGCCAGTGACTAGTAATGATGTATTTCGTTCAATATATATGGCTGAACGAGTATTTGATAAACTTTCTCTTGTACGATCCGATGATAAGATATTTCCAATCAGGCACAAAAGTGATTGGTACACAGCCGCAACTATAGAAGAATTTGTATTGGTTAATCGACTAGGATTCGGAGTGTTTAAGAAAAAATAGGTGATTGAAGAAATGAATCAAATAGTTCCAATGGTACACGAATGCGGTGGTAACATGATTGAAAAACATAGTATAGTTGACCAGGATGGAAAATGTGCTCGCTGGTTTAGATGTTCTAGATGCGGAGAATGGATTAAAATTTCTGCGCCAGAATAAATATTCTTTCTGGCTATATAAAAAATAATATCTGTATAGGATATTTTCTGAGGAAAAGATATTGTCCGGATATGAAGATGCACTAACCGTGCCTGTTTGTCCTAGTTGCAACTGGAAAAGCACTGCAATAAGCCCTCTTGGTACTTCTGATAGGCATTGGGTTCTATACGATAAAAGAAATTTTGCTTTTGGAATATTACATTCAGATTATTGTAAACGTATTTATCCAAACGCTCCCTTCTACAGTGGATCAGACGAAAACCTTATCCATCTATTCTACGCCAAATGTTCTTATTGTGGATATCTAATGAATAATATCAGTGGAATTCTCGCAGTAATTCGTGAATTACGTATTAAAAAGAAGGATGAGGTCTATGTCTGGTTATGAAGATGAAATTACTGTTCCAAGATGCCCAAATTGTCGTTGGATTAGAAGCAGTAATCATCCTGAAATATATCCCTGCTGGACGCTAAGAAATAGAGCTAATGAAACCTGTGCAGAAATACACACAGCAAAATGTAGAGTAACTGGTCCATTTATAGGAAAAGCAAAATATAAGAAGTTGAGTGACAGTGTGGTTGCAAGATGTGAAACTTGTGGCATGGCTGTTGTTTCAGTTAAAGATCGACTGATTGAAATTGTGGAACTATACTATGCTGGTATAATAGATCCAAAAACTCTTCAAGCAGATGATTAAAATGTCCGGATATGAAGATGAAATAGATGTAATACCTTGTACGTGCGGATGGCCTGACTCCAATCGTGCTTACTGGGTTATATTCAGACAAAGCTATAACATTATAGGATGGCTTATAAGCAATAAGTATCTTAAAGAATGGTTCAAAATACATCCTTCTGGATATAAGAAAAATGAAGCAGGATTTCATATTAATCGCTCTTTTACAGTTCTTCCTCCAATTCTTGCATTTGAGTGCGGGAATTGTCATGCTAGTATTAAGTCAAATGATACGTTGTTTTCGCCACTTTCAGACCTTGCCAGGATTTGGTATAATACTGGTAATTTCGTATAGGAGGAATTTACATGTCTGGCTATGAAGATCAACCGATAATACCAAAATGTCCTGTATGCAACTGGACTAAGAAGGATGGTTACTTTTGGACAATGTGGCATGATAGATGGATTCCATTTTGGCTCATAGACCATCAATATATTCGATTTTTAGATTCTAAACCGGCTTACAAAACAGATGGAATCAAACGAAGTACATACTGGCATTCACATAAAGAACAGTTAAGCATGTTAGAAGTTGACAGAATAGAATGCGGTTCATGCCATACTAGTTTTCAGAAAGGTTTAGTAGAGTATAAACGTATTATGGAAGTATTCTGGGATCTTTGGGACGAGGAAAAGTTTCTTGATTAGGGCTTATCTTAGGCATGTTGTACCCGTTTCTTAATCCATTTCCCACCCCTAAGGGGTGTATCCCAGTATCCAATTAAGTCATTCATAAAGTCTCTATGTCATAGAAATACTAACGTAAAGATATACCTTTTCAACCCTATCTATTACATCTTCAACGATGTATACCCCGTAAGGGACCCTGTAAAGGGAAGGGTTGAAAAGGGTATAATCAATAAAGACACACATATGTCTATAGTCTCTATGCGTATATTCTATGAAAGACTAATCGTCTGAATCCTGAAAATGATTGTGGAATGGATTGTTATCGTTTGTATTCATCGTTTGTGTAAAAGTCTTCATATTTGTATCGTCAAAGTTTCAGGCGCACAAGTTTTAGAGTGAATAAGTCTATTAGAAATAGAACGAAGGAATGCTAAGTGCCTACAGTCTTTGTTTGGAATGACATAAGATGTCCAATTGAGTTCGCTGACAATTTAGAATGGATAGATGCGGCAGTAACAAAGAATAATGA
>Ga0153916_10001656_pt1 | contig 16136 bp, 15 predicted proteins | sample Opewatmetagenome_FD_109642 | JGI IMG/M metagenome (GOLD analysis project Ga0153916, IMG submission 109642) | Freshwater wetland microbial communities from Ohio, USA - Open water 3 Core 3 Depth 4 metaG | ecosystem: Environmental > Aquatic > Freshwater > Wetlands | place: USA: Ohio, Lake Erie...
GTTACCGGTCGTCTTGCTTCCTCCGACCCAAACCTCCAAAACATCCCAATCCGGACAGAGCTTGGGCGGCAGGTACGTCAGGCATTTATCGCCACACCGGGCTTCACCCTTTTATCTGTGGATTATTCTCAAGTAGAGCTTCGTATCGCGGCTCACATGTCTAACGACCAGGCAATGCTGGCTGCTTTCCGGGCGGATCAGGATATTCACAGTGCTACTGCGGCTGCTATCCTGGGAAAAACGCTTGATCAGGTTACCAAGGATGAGCGGCGGCATGCCAAAGCGATCAATTTCGGCTTGCTTTATGGCATGAGCGCATATGGATTAACACGCACCAGTGATCTTACCCTTGCTGAAGCGGAGGATTTTGTTGAGGCTTACTTTAAACAATTCCCTGGTGTCAAGGGTTATCTGGATAATATGCGCCGGTTAGCAGCCAAACAAGGGTATGTTGAGACCCTGTTGGGTCGGCGCCGATATTTCCCTGGTTTAAAATCCGGCGGGAATCAACAAACCCGTGCACGCGAAGAACGCGAAGCGATTAATGCCCCCATTCAAGGGACAGCCGCTGATATCATGAAAATTGCCATGGCTCGGGTTTCTACTGCCCTGAAAGAAAGCGAGTTGAGCGGTCACATGCTGCTCCAGGTCCATGACGAGCTCGTGCTTGAATGTCCACAAAGAGAACTCAAAAAAACAGCTCAAATTGTCCGAACGATGATGGAAAACGCTTATAATTTAGTTATTCCACTGAAAACTGAAGCTCGCCATGGTCAGGATTGGGGAGATTTATCAGTACTGGATGAATAGGAAGCGATGATGAGTGGTGACCAACAAGCGTATCAATATGCAATGAATCAGGGCCATTCAGCTGCCTGGGATCAAGATTGGGAAAAAGCATCCACTTTTTATCGCATTGCGATGAGTGAATTTCCACAGGATACCAATGCGTTAACCAGCCTTGCCCTGGCACTTTTTGAACTTCAAAAATACACAGATGCGCTGGAATATTACCAGCGAGTTGCCCAAGTCTTACCCAACGACCCTTTACCCAGGCAGAAAGTGGCTGAAATCCAGGAACGCTTAGGTGACCTTGGGAAAGCGACCAAAGCCTACATGGACGTTGCTGAATTGTATGCACACAGCAAGGATATAGAAAAAGCGATTACAAGCTGGTCCCGTGTGGTAGCGTTAAACCCCGAATATATGGGTGCGCATACACGTTTAGCGTTGGTTTATGAACGATTGGGTCGCCTTACCCAGGCCATGATTGAATACATATCCATTGCTAGCCTGCTTCAAAACCAGGGAAACCTTCCACAAGCTGTGCAAACCTTGAAACACGCATTAGAAGTAGTTCCCAACAGCAAGGAAGCTACCCTTGCATTGGGGATGTTACAAAGTGGTAAACCTCTTCCAAAACCAAGTCGTCCACAGGGAGGGACAGGAGCAGATTTAATATCTCAAGTCCGCAAGAGTGATATTACTACACGCGAGGAAGAGGCTCGTTCCAAGCTTGATCCAATTCAAGATGCCAAACAAAAAGCATTGACCATGTTAGCCGAATTACTCTTCGAGCAAGAAGAGACTCAGGGACCCCAACCACGCATAGGATTAAGTTCGATTGTCAAAGGAAGAGGCGATACTGGACAGGCTCAATTCGATCAAACCAAGATAATTCTTCACCTGAGCCAGGCGATTGATATGCAGTCCCATAGTCAGGATAAAGATGCAGCTGTTGAGCTGGAACGTGCTATGAATGCAGGGTTGGAAAGTTCTGCTGCTTATTATGTCTTGGGTTTCCTCCAATCGAAGAGCGACCAGTTGGATAGCGCGGTTCAAAACTTGAAAAAGTCCGTTCAGCATGAGTTATTCGGCCTGGGAGCGCGTCTTCTGCTGGCATTGACCTTATATAAAATGGAAATAATCAGCGATGCCTCGGTCGAATACTTGCAAGCCTTGCGCATTGCTGATTCAGAGTGCGTATCCGCAGATCAAGCTGAGGAATTAATCCAGATATACGAACCGTTGATTGAATCCTTTACTCACAACTCAGATGCGAAGTTGCAAAAACGAATTTGTGAAAATATCAGTAAAATGCTAATCCGTCCTGATTGGAGAGATCAAATTCAGCGCGCCCGGCAACAACTTCCCCCACAGCCATCCAGTTCTGCCCCGATCCCTTTGGCAGAAATGCTGACCGAGGCTACCAGCAGCCAGCTGGTGGAATCACTTTCCAAAGTGAACCAGCTTGCTCGTTCGAATAAGCTTCTTACAGCAATGGAAGAAGCATACTATGCACTGAAATTCGCACCCACTTATTTACCATTGCATATTTGTATTGGTGACCTGCTTATTCAGGAAAACCGTATACCGGAGGCCGTCCTGAAATATTCTATTGTAGCAAAGAGTTATAGTGTTCGAGGTGAAGCCAATCGGGCGATAAGCTTGCTTAAGCGCGTGACCGAATTGAATCCAATGGATATGGAAGCTCGAAATTCTCTGATTGGTTTATTGACGGCGCGTGGTTCATCCCAAGACACCATTCAGGAATTCACCAAACTCGCAGAAACCTATTACACCATTGCAGACCTTGCCATGGCTCGCAAAACATACTCCCTTGCATTCCGTTTTGCCCAACAAACCAACGTTGATCGGGAGATCAAAGTAAAACTGATGCACCGTATGGCAGACATCGACATGCAAAGCCTAGATTGGCGTAATGCGATCCGCGTGTTTGAACAAATCCGCACGATGGACCCAGAGGATGAAAAAGCACGCGACATGTTATTCGATCTGAATATTCGTTTGGGCCAAATTGATCAGGCAATGTCTGAATTGGATAATTACCTTAATCGGCTGATCAGCGTCCACCGGACAACTGAAGCATTGGAATATATTAATAATAAAATCCATGAAAATCAGGCTCAACCTGCTCTTTACCACCGGTTAGCCGAAATATATCGCCTATTAGGTCGCAAGGAAGAAGCCATCAATCAACTGGAAATGTCGAAGGAGTTGTTCATTCAGGCTGGTAACCGCAAAGCCGCGATCGAATCGCTCATGGCGATTCTGGCTCTCAATCCCACCAATGCCAGTGTTTATCAAAGAATGTTGGTTGATTTAGAAGAGGAGGCTAAAAAGGGTACTTAACCCAATAAAAGTTAAGCAATCGGACGAGTCGATTGACGCAATCCGCATCTGATTTTATTGGCAGTTCATCCGACCAAGGGCAACGTATTCACAGGAACCTCAAATTCTGGTAATGAAATTATTTATCCAACAATACATCCAGTAAATCCGTTGTACGCTCCAAAATAAGGTCAGCACCAGCCCGCTCAAGTTCCTCCCTTTCACCAAAACCGCATAAAACCCCCACAGATTGAGCGCCTGCTTTACTAGCGCTCGCGATATCCACCACCGTATCTCCCACCATAAGGCAGGATGATGAAGGCACACCCATTCTCGCCGCTGCCCATTCGATTGGGTCTGGATAGGGTTTGGTATGAACACAAGTTTGACCGGTTGCGACAGCTTTGAAGTAAGCCAGCAGCTCAAATTGAAATAAGAATCTGTATGTGGATTTTTGTCCACGGACACTGATGATGCTGAGTGGGAAATGGTTTTGTAGAGTCGCCAGCATCTCCCGCACCCCGGTGATCAATTGAAATGGGTGAAAAGACTCGCCAACACCCATTTCGTAAAATCGATCCCCTATCGCGACGATTTTACCGTCCAGGCCGATTTTATCCGCCAGACTGTATGCCCAATTACCTGGCCCTTCAGTGAGCATGACTAATCTTCTCGCAATCTTTTGTACATGATTGCCAGGGAAGATTATTCGTAGCGGAGTCAATATTTTTACCAGTTTTTGAACAAACTGGTCATCCGTATCGCTCAAAGTCCCATCAACATCAAAACAGATCGCCTTAACCCGGCTGAGATCAATGCTCATTGTAATAAAGTCCATTTACGCTTGAGATAGCTGTCATGCCCCTCGCCGGACGAATACGCAGTGAAGATAGGTCTTAACCTTGTGCGATCACAATTACCATCCAAGCTCTAGCTCCATTTATTTTTAATAGATGGATAAAACAGCATTTCCAGGATTTTAATCCCCATCTTCGCCTGGAGCAATGGCTCGCACTCGTAATTTGGGTTAAAATATCCTGGTGGATGAGATTGCATTAATCCAGGCAGCAAGAGATGGCGACCTGGATTCGTTTAACCGCCTGGTCTTGGCCTACCAAGACCTGGTATATAATCATGCTTTTCGTATGGTGGGTGAAGAAGAAACAGCGGATGATGCCACTCAGAATACATTTATCTCTGCATATAACCATTTGGCTTCGTTCCGGGGTGGCTCTTTTAAGGCCTGGTTGCTCCGGATTGTGACAAACGCTTGCTATGATGAGTTGCGCCGCCAGAAGCGGCGACCGACAGTGCCCTTGGAACCATTGGATGACGCCGGGGAAGAAGTCGAATCCGCCCGATGGATGGTAGACCCCGGCCATCAACCTGAGGAGCAGGTTGAACAAGCTGAGCTCCAACGAGCTATCCAACATTGCCTGGATAATCTGCCGGGTGATTTCCGTTCAACCGTAATCATGGTGGACGTTCAAGGTCTGGATTATTTTGAGGCAGCCCAAGCGATTGGAAAACCGATTGGGACGATAAAGAGTCGCCTGGCACGTGCCCGTTTACGCCTGCGAGATTGTCTGAATGGATTCGCGGAACTTTTACCGCTTGGATTTCGTCTGGAATAAGGGTAAAAAATGAAAAGCCAGATGACAGCGCGTGATTATGAGCTAATCTCAGCATACCTGGATAACCAGCTGAACGATAAGGATCGCGCCCTCTTTGAAACACGCCTTACAACTGATCCTGAGCTACGCAATGAACTACATGAGATAAGTACAACGCGCATGTTAGTCCACAGTTTACCCAAACTACGCGCCCCTCGTAATTACTATATAAGTGCAACCGCAGTCCAAAAACAGCCGAACCTCCGACTGGCTCCGATATTTGGGATTGTATCGGCTATAGCGAGCGTATTGCTCGTAATAGTGATCTTTGGCAGCACATTCTTAAAATCAAGCTCGCAAGTCGCCATGGCACCGGCACTGCCAGCCGCGAACGAGACAATCGTTGTTCAGCAAGAGGTACAGCGCAGTGAAAGTTCCCCTCTTCCCCCAACCGAAGCTGCTCCTGGGGTCTTGATGTCCGCTCCTTTGAGCGCTTCACCCACACCCAATATCGGTGCAATAAAAGTCAGACCGACAGTGCCTGCTACCCCTACCACGATATATCTCTACGTTTACCCACCTGCACCCACAGCAGAGACTTCGAATACGATCATTATGAATGAAGAGCAAAACGAAAATTCCCGCCTCCAATGTGAAGAATATTATGGAGGGAGTGCGTACCCTACCCTGACTTCTCCATTTGATTGCCCCACGCCCTCCAACCCAATTTCTTCATTTCTAGAAAATCTTCCATCACTCTCACCAACACCTACCGCCACTCCAACTCCGACCACGACCCCCACCACCACACCAACTCCCACAAGCTCTCCGACACCCACTCCATCAATTACTCCTACCCTCCCAGTGGGGTTACCATCGATCCAAAATATTGCACCGACTGGCGGGGCTGAATCGCAAACAGGGATCACCTCTCCCGACCAAGCACTGGGTGCGGGTAATCCAACTCCCTCAGGGCAGGGTAAGACTGTCACCCCTGGCACAAGCCCTAACCTGACATTTCTTAATTATCTCTTCCTCACAATTGAGATCAGTCTGGCTGCCATCGCTATAATTGCAGGAATTGCGGCTATCGTCATTCGGATCCGGGCGGGTTGATGATCGACGGTCCGATCAAGTTTTGTCTACGCTGCGGCAGCGCCCTCACCTTGCAGCTACATTCAGGTAAACTCCGGCCTTCTTGCCCAAATTGTGATTGGGTCTACTTCCCAGATCCCAAAGTTGCAGTGGCTGTATTGATCAAAAAAGAGGACAGGATACTCCTGGTGCAACGGGTGTATGACCCACAGATAGGTCATTGGACCTTGCCGAGCGGGTTTGTGGATGCTGGAGAAGACCCAGCGGAGGCAGCTAAGCGTGAGTGCTTGGAAGAGACTGGCCTAATTATTCAGGATATCCGGCTCCTGGATGTGATTTTCGGACAAGAACACCCTCGCGGAGCAAGTATTCTGATTCTTTATCGAGCAGAAATTCATTCGGGCGAGCTTAAAGCCGGAGATGATGCCGGTAATGCTGCATTCTTCAAAACCAGCCATCTTCCGCCTTTGGCGTTCGCATCAACTCAAAGGATATTGGATTTATATTTTTAACAATTATGGTAAACTAATCCTTAGGCAGGTAAAGAATCCATAAGCCATTATTGATTACAGTCATATACCCTGAGGAGAGTGTCTATGCGCAGCAAGACAGTCGCACCTGTATTATTTCTAAGCGCTATTATTATGATCTTCATCACTGCATGTGGAAGTAGCGCACAGGTTGTCACCCCCACAACTGCACCACCACCGACTAGTACTCACACTGTCGCTCCCACTTTTACACCTCTTCCAACTTATACCCACGTACCCTCCCCAACAATCGTACCGACGACGACACCTATACCCACCGAAACGAGCATTGGTCCGGCTGCTTCGACCGAATCGGGTACCGCAACCCCCATAAACTGCGTGGCAAGCACAACTCCCGGCTATAACACCTGTATTGATGATACTGGCAATATCCAGGTGGATATCCCCAACTATTGGGCCGATGTAAATGGCAGCACCTGGACTTATAATGGCAAGGATATCGGTGTCGCCATATCTGCCGCGCCTAACCTATCAGATTTTCAAAATTATTTCGATGCGGAGGGGGTATTCTTCGGCGCTTCAGGGACTTTTGCACAGGTTATCGGTCATATTGAGCTTCTTGATTTCTACACGACGGCTTATAGGGGCACTTGTAAATATGTCGGACGATTTAACTATGACGATGGTATTTATCGAGGCAAGTATGATCAATATAGCAACTGTGGCGGGGAAGGTGGTTATGACGCCTACGTTTTAGGCGCCCGGGATAAAGCAGATCCTTCTACGAAGCTCATCTTGGTTGAGATTCAGGTGTTTCCCAATGATACCGCAGTAAGAGATCAAATTTGGGGAACCTTCTGGATTTACTTCTAAACTTCCAAAAACCGAGCCAGACCGGGCTGAACACCCGGTCTTTTTGTTTATCTGTCTACTGTAAATGAGATTTCCGCCGCGTTATGGTTGCCGGCTAAATCAACTACTTTAACCGCCAGTGTGTGAGCACCCAGACGAGCACGCCATAAAATAATATACGGGGGTTCCAGCAAGGTTGATTCCAGATCATCATCAACATAGAATTCAACCCGTTGAACGATCAGGTTATCGCTGGCAGAAACATTCATTACAATGGGTTCGTTTTGCTGAGTAGTGAAATGTTGATCTTTTTTGGGGGCGAGGATTTTCACGTGCGGTATGGTGTTATCGATCGTCACCTGTAGGATCGCCTGATCAACCCGCAGATCCTGCCTAACCACGAGAAGCTGCACTACGTACAGACCTTCCAAACCTGTCGTATCCCACGTGCCGAGTAATCCCTCACTCACCGGGATATCGACATCATCCCCTATTTGCATCCATTGCTGAGGATTTAACCCCTTCCCGACTTGTAACCGATAATATGAGAAATTTTCTCCCTGGGCACTACCCATTAATTCAAACTGCCCTCTCACCTGATCGAACATCTGTGGTTGGGCAAAATTCACATCACCTGAGCTAGGTGGAGGGGCATAGATTGTATCGTAGGTATCAGGGGGAACGGGCAAACCAGCTTCTTTTGCCCAGGCAGCCGCTTCAGGAGGTACAACGAGGTACACCTTCTCTTCAACCATATTGGACGGAGTGAAGATGGTCGCCAGTAATCCAGTTTCACGATTGATAGCCAATTTCTGGTAAAGGTTATCGCTCTGTGTTGGCTCATTCCCGCTCAAGAAGACCTCTTGTGCAACGGCAGGACACAATGGAGAAGCCAGCATGCCTGAGGGGTCACAAACCTGAACCTCACTGATTCCTGTTGGCACCGTAAAATCCTGTACAGGAAGCTGGTTGGAAGCATATTGCATCACTGCATGCCACAATCCGGCTGGCATTTCAACCGAGATTCCGCCCGCTTCAGTTTGTGAGTTGCCCATCCAAACACCCACTGCCAGCTGGGGAATGTAACCAACTGCCCAGGCATTGTTAGCATCATTGGTCAGGCTAACCTTCGCTGCAACGGGTCTCCCGATTTCTAATGCATTTGGGTGCCCAAGAGAAGACCAGCGAGCCTTTTCATCACTCAACACATTAGTGGCTAGATAAGCCAATTGTGGGCTCACGATCGGCAACTCTTTTGGTTTCATCCAATCTAGCCAAATTTGCCCGTCCACACCCGTGACGCTTAATATACTGGTGGAGTTCAACCCAGCCTGTTCATTCCCTGCAATACTCTCACTATACGCCTGTCCTGCCATGACCCCGTGATTTGCGAGTATTCCAAAGGCCTGTACGCTCTCCAATAATGATATTCGCTGGGAGTATAAATCGTCCAGGGTCTTTCCTGAGCTCTGTCCAAGACCTGAGGTGCTTATCCCAAACTGTTTTTCTGTCAGCCACACGTTTTCTGTACCTGCCTGTTGCAGGACCTCCGCAGCTGCACCCATATAATCATTGACAAATGCCATCCGCAAACGAATAGGCCCGTGATACGACACCGGAGATCCATCGAGAACGTCGCTCTGATCTGCTAGAATAGCCGTTTTCTCATTCGTTCTTGGAATATCCCATACTAAAGTAGCTGGGCTCAATCCCCGAGTAAAAGCAGTGATATACAGGAAGGGAGATACGATCGACCCGGCGGGATGCACTTCCGGATATACCGGCTCGGTACCGGATCCACCCTCCCCAACCAAGGCCAGGATACGACCCGTATCAGGCTCAAGGATGACCAGATTGGCATATAAATTCCCCATCGGTTTTTCAATTGCCGATTGCAGGCTGGGTAGCAAGCTTGCCGCCTCACATGGAGTACCCTCATCGGTGATAAGCGGTTCTTGCATACCCTGCAATCGTGCAAGCTGAGCTTTTAAAGCACAGGCTGTTTGCTCCTGCAGGTCATAATCGAGGGTGGTGACGATCTCAAAACCGCCCCGATCAATGCGCTCCAGGGGCACCACAAAGCTTAGCTGCTTCAGTACAAGGCTGCTGAATGCAGGTGCGGTGGAGCCTGCATCTTTTTGTGGTTGAAGTTGAATATCTTCTTTCAAAGCTTTTTGAGCTTCTTCGGCGTTTATAAATCCATAAACCAGCATTCTATGAATCACAAGTTCCTGCTGGTCTTTTAGATATGGCGAGATGATCAATGGGCTAACGGATGGTGTTTCAGCAATCGTAGTAAGCATAGCAGCTTCAGCCACAGATAACTGGGTCGCTGATTTACCAAAGTACACACGCGCCGCAGCGTCAGCCCCATAAATTAATTCACCATATTGGGCATTGTTTAAATACCACTCCAATATTTTTTCACGCCCAAAAATAGATGTTGCCTGCGCTGCCAGCATCCGTTCCCAGATATTTCGCTTGATGGAAGGCGGTTCCGTATCGAGAATCAGGTTGGAGATGAGTTGTTGCGCCAGAGTGGCATGAGTGCCTTCAGATATACCGCTCAGGGTGTATCCCGGCTCCTTCCAAAAACCAGGATCATTTACAGTAATTGCGGCATCTTCCAAATATTGGGAAGCCTGATTTTCCCCTGCCTGTCCGTTCGTTCCTACATGAAGATACTGCTTGCCTGCAGCTGCAGGATTCTCCAGGGTTAGGATTACATGTTCGTGAGTGCGGTCATATATGCGTGTGGGTTGGAGCAGTGTACCATTAGGCGGCTCCAATAAAATAGGAAGGGCTTCTATCGATGGGAGATTCCGTGTGAGGTTGAGGTAATACCAGATTCCTGCGATCGCGATAGCCACCAGCAGCAGGCTGATCAATAAGCTACTGATCAAGCCAAGTTTCATCCATGGCTCGTGGAGTTCCCTGGCTCGCCTCTGGCGGCGGAATTTAATCGTTTGGGAGACAGTGGGCATGCTTATATTTCTATAAGACCAGGATCATATCAACCCGAAATTTATTGAGGTTCGACCCTGCTTTATGTAGATTCTTTTTTCACCGTCTGTTCAACAGAAAGCAATAATTCCTTGGCGGATTGTCGCGTTCCTTGGCTAACTTCACCCATCATCTGCGCCAGCTCGATTAATCGGCTATCAGGATTTAGGGATTCAACCTGAGTTTCTGTCCGACCATCCTTGATTTGTTTCAAAACCCTCAAGTGTTGTTCACCAAAGGCTGCCAATTGCGGTAAATGGGTTACACACAAAACCTGATGGCGTCGGGCTAATTCCCATAATTTGCGTCCCACCACCAAACCTACTCGACCCCCAATACCCTGATCGATCTCATCGAAAATCAAGGTCGGAACCTTATCAGCATGTGCCAGGACATTCTTGATCGCCAGCATTAAACGAGAAGTCTCACCACCCGAGGCGATTTTTACCAAAGGCTTCAATCCCTCTCCGGGGTTTGGAGCCACTAAAAATTCCACATGCTCCAATCCAGTCGAGTCAAAGGCCACCTGGCGCCCATCGCTCAAAGGTACACCTTCGCTCGATGGATGCTCCGAAAAATCAACTTTGAATTTAGCTCCAGCCATGCTCAGATCCATCAGCTCGACTTCAAGAGCGGTTTCCAGCGACGTAGCTGCGGTATGCCTTTGGGCAGATAGAAGCTCGCCAGACTGGGCCAGTTGGATTAAAAGCTCTTTTTCATCACTTTCTAGACCGATGATGCGCTCCGATGCATGCGTAATTGAGTCTTGCTGCTTCTTCGCCTGCTCGACAAATCGCAGCACTTCAGCAATGTTTTCACCATACTTCCGCTTCATATTTTGGATCAGATTCAGGCGTTCTTCCACCTGGTCCAACCGCTTTGGATTAAACTCGACTGTCTCCAGATAATCCCGCAAGGTGGCAGCTAGATCGGTCAGCTCATCCAGAGCATTCTGTGAACGCTCACTAAGTTTTCCTTGCTGCGGGTCAAGGCGAATGAGATTATTAAGCAGGCTGGTCACCTGCCCGATCAGGTCTGACACCCCGGGTGATTCAGGGGTTCCTTCATCGAGTAATTGAATGGCTTCTTGGACCAATGAAGCAATTCCTTCAGCATTGGCGAGTCTGGTCCGTTCCGCCTTCAAAGCTTCCTCTTCACCTTCATGCAGCCGGGCTGCTTCAATCTCGTCAATCTGGTATTTGAGAATGTCGATCTGCCTGGCTGCATCGCTCTCTGCTTTATGCAGCTCAGCTAGCTCTTTTCGTACTTGCATCAAATGATAATAAGCCCGCTGATATTCTGCCAGGTCTTTCTCGACGTGGGCAAAGCTATCCAGCAAACCCAGGTGTTGCCTTACATGCAATAACGAGAGATGTTCCGATTGTCCATGGACGTCCACTAGATATTCGCTCAGCTCGCTCAGCACATGTACGTTGACTGTGCGGCCATTCACCCTGGCAATGCTGCGCCCATTGATCCTGATTTCACGCCCTAATGTGAGCAGCATCGTTTCATCTTGGAGCCCTTCTCGCTCCAGGATCTCCTGAACAGGCTGGCTCATCTCACTCGAAATTTCGAAACTGGCTTCGACCAGGGCTCGATCAGCATTGGCTCTGACCATCGTCGCATCAGCTCGACTACCCAATATCGTCTCGACTGCATCGATGATGATCGACTTGCCTGCCCCGGTCTCACCCGTGAAGATATTCAGCCCGGGGTCAAAATGCAAATCCAGGCGGCTGATAATGGCAAAATTTTCGATGTGTAATTCGCTGAGCATACCTAACCGATTCTTATCCCTGCCAGGCGTGTATACAATGCGGAGGTCATTAAGACCACATAGGCTAAATCCCAGACCATTTCAAGCAAATTAAATCTTAGGATAAACTGAAGTCCAAGTGGAATGCATCCGATGACTGCTGCTATTGCTGCCAATACGTATAACCGCTTGGAACGCCTGCGTCGTGTGGCGAAACGGGATATCTCCGCGATCCCTCCTCCCGCGATAGGTGCCATCAGGATCACAAAGAAGCCCAATCGAACTGCGATCAGGCTTCCCAGGTACGCCAGGATGGCGACTACAAAAAATATTACCGGGTAATCCAGCCACAGGGCTGTCTCAAAAATCTTTTGACGTCCTCGGATACATTCCTTGCATCGATAACCCGTAGGTGTGAGGACAGCACATTTGGCGCAGATTGGTTTTTCACAATTGTTGCAACGAAGCGTGGTTTCAATATTCGGATGATTCGCACAATACATCTTTGGTGCTACGTCGGTCATACTCAACCTCTAACGATGATTCCCCGTAGATGGGTTCTGACTCATATGGGGGGTTAAATTACGATAAAAATATCCGGGATCCTGAAAGCGAATAAATTTTACAACATATGGGGAGGCATATACATGCACCCGATCATCATTTGTCAAGCCAATGGGTACTTGCCCATCGATGCTCAATACGGCTTGATGGTCAACTTCGACGGTAATACTGACCGACGATCCTTCAGCCAGGACGATGGCTCGATCGAGCGAAAGGTGTGGAGCAACCGGAACCAACAATATGTTGCGAAGCTCAGGTGGCAAGATCGGACCACCCGCTGCCAGGGCATATGCCGTCGAACCGGTTGGTGTGGCAGCGATCAATGCATCTGCAACGTAGGTGGTCAGGAAACGTCCATCCACATGGGCAGTAACATGCACTGGACGGATGATCTGCCCTCGACTAACCACAACTTCATTTAGCACATCCCACTTGCCCAATAATGAGTCTGCCCGCCACTGCTCAGCGCATAACATCATTCGCTTTTCTAACCAATAGTCACCTGCGATCATGCGCAGTAGGAATTCTTCCCATTGATCCTGGGCGATCTCAGTAAGGAACCCAAACCGGCCCAGGTTGATCCCCAGGATGGGGACACCCGATGGACCTCCCAGATGCCCGGCACGAAGCATCGTCCCATCCCCACCCAACGCGATCAAGATATCAAATTCACCTTGTTTCACCCGCCGATACATCGCTTCATCATAAAGGAACCCATGTTGGGTTTCGATACCTCGCTTGTTCAGGAACGCGGCAATGGCGATCGATTCCTTCTCCGTATCCGCTAAGTTTTGGGAACCAAGGATGGCTATTCTGTGGATTGGTTTATTTTCTTCAGTCATCATTACTTAATTATATCCTGAGAGCTTGATCACATACGTATCGATAACCACAATGCAGGCAGCGATACTGGTCATGGTGTGAACGCTCCACCTGGATGTGACTGGCGCGCTTCTGCATCTCCCGAATTGTTATTGATAGGGCGGTTTTCAATGCCGGTGTAAAATCTATGGCGAGTGTATGGTCAGCGTAATGTAATATTCCATGTGTGGGTCGTGATCCATATTCATGTTCGACTAGCTCACAATAAGCAGCCAGCTGGTAGACGTGCCAGGCAGGTGGCTCATGCGGGGCCCGGCCGGATTTGACTTCAATCGGAATCACTCGCTTTCCTTGCTTTACCAGATAATCTGGTTTACCGGTCAATCGCAATTCCGGATCATAAAGCGGCTTTTCCACCTTCCCCCATTTGCTTGAATCAGTATATATCACTCGCCCTGCTGGAATACCAGCTTTTAGCCTTTGGCGCCCTGCAATGAAAAATGAGATCACCGCCAGGAGAATGGAAAAAACCGAAAGGTATAACACAAGCTTCAACCCACCAAGAAGTAAAAATCCCTATAACCTAGTTTGTATCAGTCCTATAATGGCCGTCAGGATTGCCAATAAAACCAGGCCGTAGGCAATGATTTGCAGACAGCCGGCAGTTGTAACCGTATAAAAATGCTTTGTGTGAAGATCTAGCCCTCGCTCCAATTCGAGTTGATTATCCGGTTCGTACCCCTGAAGCTGGTACCACCAGGCACGGTTGCAAAATTGATAGGTGCCTATCTCAGAAGCTCGGATTATCTTCATTCCGCTTGGCTGTGGTTATCCAACCGGGTTTCCAATTCCCGGATACTGTTTTCTAGTCTTTCCTGGCGTAGGCTGAGCGTAAAATCTCCCCGGGTACGTTCGATGATGCCGCGTGCCACATCCGTTAAGCGCCGCAGCCCTCCGGTAATCGCATCAGGGTAATCCATGGTCACTAAAATGGCATAGATATCATCCATCTCACCCAACAAACGCCCGGCTTCTGTTGGCTTATCTTTAAGCAACAAATCCAGAATGCGCCGGCGTAGCTCACCCACCGCTTCTGCTAATCCTTGAAGGTAGGTCGCAGGTTCCAAGAGCAGGTCCTCAGGGGATGGAAAATCATTATCATTGATTAAGGCATACACCAATGCAGCTTCTGCGTACTCTTTTAGTGCGTCTTGGGTATACCCGGCATAGAAAAGATCGGGCAGATCTACCAAATTATCACGTAAAGATTGCACTAATTGACGAGCTTCATCGAGATGTTGGCGTGCTAAGGAATGCTCCTCCCGGTGGACGGCGCGAATGGCATTGGCGCAGTGACGGGTGAGGGTACGTGCCTGTGCCAGTGCCCGATCACGTTCAGAGGTACAGACTTCGAAGGAACGATGAATTTTTTCTGCGATATCTTCCAATTTCTGGGGCATTGATTTCACTCTTTAGTAGGGGTAGGGGGGCGGAATAAGGAATCTGCTAGAGAGTTCTCTCCAGGGATTTTAATCTCTCCAAATGCAGCCTCATATCGTGACAAATTCTCCGCCAGTGCCCTCTGCAATAATTTAGCGCCTAAAGGAGACATTACTACTCGCGTACATACACGCGCGGGGGTGACACCAGGCAGCAGGTGGGCAAAATCAAAAACCAGCTCCGACGGAGAATGGGCAATCCGGACCACGTTGGCATACTCTGTCTTCAGGTCGGGTGGTACTTCCAATGCAGGTGGCACTGGAGCTGCCGGACGGTTTTGAGCAGGATCGGACATATGGTTTTATCCTTATGTTTTTACGCTATGGATTTTATCCAATCGGTTTTTTCCGCAGGAGAAAAAAATTAAGGTGCGGACTTGTCCTCCGCACCTTATGAACTTGTGCATTAGAACGGTATATCACCTGCGTCCTCGGTTTGACCAGCTGCTTCGCCAGGAGGTGCACCAGTGCTATCATCTTCACCTCGCGTGGATAAGAAGCGAACGGTCTGGGCACTGACTTCAAAAGAAGCACTCGGCGTCCCATCTTGCCGGTTCCAAACCCGGGGGCCACCAGTCGCGGGATCAGTCACGAGACGTCCCTCAACAAGCACTTTCCTCCCTTTCTTGAGATATTGATTGCAAATTTCTGCTTGTTTCCCCCAGGTGGAAACTCGCACCCATATTGTCCTTTCAACTTTATCTCCATTGCTACTGGTGAAGTTATCGTTAACAGCCACCGAGAAATTCGTAACTGCCTGACCCGAGGGTGTGTAGCGCATCTCTGGGTCTCGACCAAGATTTCCGACCAATATTACAGTGTGGTATGACATGCGGGGACTCCTTTCGTTACAGTGAGCGGTTAGATATGTTTTCCGGATGAACGCCATCCGGGCCAAAGCCTAGGGATCACTCACTGGGCTTTATAGATTAATTGTAATCTGAATCAAGAAAAATAAAAGGGGTGTGTGTTGTGCTTCACTCATTTTTGAACTGTAAACAATAATGATGAAATGTATTGCTCACCCATGTATTCCCCAGCCCGTAAGGAGATAAATGTTGGTTATCCTGGCACCAGATTTTTTCATCTTTGAGCACATAAGTATTTCCTAATCGTTGCGCCAGATCCCAGGCGAGTGGATATATCCTGCCACCCTTCTTGATGTTCTTTACGATGATGGTTATATATGCCCCCGGCCGTAATAACGGCCTCATGTTCACGTAGATAAATACCAGCCTATCAATGAATGGTTCATAATCCTCGATATTTCCCAGATCGTTGGGGTCATCGGAATAGATCACGTCCA
>Ga0153916_10001657_pt1 | contig 16133 bp, 14 predicted proteins | sample Opewatmetagenome_FD_109642 | JGI IMG/M metagenome (GOLD analysis project Ga0153916, IMG submission 109642) | Freshwater wetland microbial communities from Ohio, USA - Open water 3 Core 3 Depth 4 metaG | ecosystem: Environmental > Aquatic > Freshwater > Wetlands | place: USA: Ohio, Lake Erie...
ACCGAGCTGGTCACGGCCTAACTGTCCTCCCCGAGGTGTCTGCATTGTCACCGCGTCATGCACAGAAGAAACGGCCATGCCGTACGGCAATCCCTCGGCGTCGTCCGGTGCGCCCGCACAAGACCGGACAGCGCGCCCTCTATCGTCGAACGGCCCGTCTGAAGAACGGTCACTCGGTCATCGATTCGGCCCTGGTGCTTACTGAAGGTCTCGTCAATCGTGGGCAGCACGCGAGAATAGTAGACGCCATCGGCCAACTGGAGCGGCTCTATCCGTTCGAGAGTGCCGAGCACCGGTCCTGCTACAATCGCCTCATGGCGCTCGGATTTCTTTACCAGAATGATCTGCTTAAAGCCGAACAGCTCGCTGATCGCGCAGTCCGCGACGACGCGCCGTCCATGGATATTGCCTTCGTTCAGGCCTACGTGAAAACATCGCTGCGCGAATTTCAGGCCGCGATCGACGAGGCGGAGAAATATCTGGACATGCTCGCCGCCCAGGCAGCGGATCCCTCTACTCGGTGCGGCTATTGCACGAGTTCATCGCACGCCTCGCAGGTGAGCAACTTCCTGGGCGTAGCCAGGGCGGCGCTTCATCAAACCGATGGCGCTATCGCCGCCTGGCGTCGAGCGATCGAGCTCTATCCGGCCTACGACCTGCCCTATCTCAATCTCGCCAACTTCTTCATCGGGCTGGGACGACGTTAGGAGGCCGTCGACGTAGTCAACGATGGTCTCCGGCGGTGTCGGCTGGTGCACGAGCTACGGATGATTCAGGAAACGCTCAAGCATCGCCCGACTGTTTCCGCCTGCATGATCGTCCGAAACGAAGAAGAGCTCCTGCCGGGCTGCCTCGATTCTATCAGGGACTGGGTCGACGAGATAATCCTGGTCGATACCGGTTCGACCGATCGCACCGTCGCTATCGCCGAGGAGTATCGCTGCCGGGTGTTTCACCTGGCCTGGGAAGACGATTTCTCGAAGGCGCGCAATTACGCGTTACAGCAGGCGACGGGGGAGTGGATTCTTGTGATCGACGCCGACGAGCGGGTCTTTGCCGACGACGTACCGCTGATCCGAAGCACGCTCCGTTCCGTCCCCGCCAGCATGATCTCGGTCGATATTTACAATGTCTACGAGCGACACGAATCGCGCGTGACCTACGCCAGTTCGATCCGGCTGTTCAAGCGCGAACTAAACCTGCGCTATGCGGGAATCGTCCACAACGACCTGGTCCTGGCGGAAGGGGTTCCGGTACTGCCCAGTCGCATCCGCATCAAGCATCTCGGCTACGACCTGTCTCCTGAAAAGATGAGGTGTAAATTCGAGCGCACCCGCGCCCTTCTGCAAAGGCAGCTTGCGGCCGACCCGGACGACGTTTTTGCCCTGTTCAATTACGCCGAGCTTTTGCGAGGCGTGGAGCCGTCGGTCAGCCCGGAAAACGCGAGCGAAATCATCCGCGCCGCCGGAAGAGTAGCGGCCCTGGTCGAGCCGGCTGACTCCGCGCGGCGCCACCTGCTGGTCATGTGCCTCGGTCAACTCGCCTGCGCTCATCTGGCGCTCGAGCAGCATGAGGAGGCGCTCGACTGCGGCCGGCGGGCGCTGGAACAGAAGCCGGACTACCCGGACGCCTTCATCTACCTCGGTTTCGCCTGTTTGGGACTCGAGAGGTACGAGGAGGCGATTTGGTGGTTTGAAAGCTACCTGGAAAACCAGGCAAACTTCGACGCCGCACGGGAAGCCGCCCCGATCATACTTATTCACCCGGACAGCCGCGATCTGGCCTGTGGCAACCTGGGCATACTATTTGAGTTGACCGGCGACTGGCCCACGGCTCGCACGTATTATCTTCGCGCTCTTCAGATAAATCCGGGCTTCAGGCAGGCGGCGACCGCGCTGGGCAGGCTTTGCCTGACCCGATCTCAGCTCGGCCGGGACGACCCGGCCATCGAGACCCTGGTGAGTTATCTGGAGGTACAGCCCGACGATGCCGGTGTGGCCCTGCTGATCGCCGACCATTGCCGAGGGACAGGAGACTATGCTCGAGCCCTTCAATACTATGAGAAGGCTCTGACAGTGACGCCAACAATCGTGGACGCACTCTTTGGCCTCTCGGAGTGCCATCTCAATACGGGACACAAGGATTCTGCACTGATGGGGTATCGTCGCGTCCTGGACCTCCAACCGGATTTTGAGCGGGCAGCCCAACGACTGGCCCTGCTCTCCGAACCGGTAGTTCAATCCTGATTCGTGTGAGACCGGGGAATCAAAAATAACTGACGCCTCCTCTCAAGCGGCCAAGTGGTCTGCCGACGAACTAGATATAAGAACTTGTGCGATGGCTGGGCCGGCCGGAGGTGGCGGGTAGCGACAATGCGGCGGCGCCGGCAATCGCGGATTTAGAGGCAATCGGAAACTCCACAACTACGGCGTGACCCATGGACAACAGCAGCAACGCGATCACTCAACTGGAGCAGACCCTCCTGCGTATTCTCAAGGAGGAATACTCTTTTTATCAGTCGCTGTATATATTGCTCGACAGACAGCGGGACATTATCCGGTATGACCGCGACGAAAACCTGCTCGACCTGTATGCCGAAATCGAGCGCTGCCAGCGGCGGATAAAGGAATCCGAGGTCAGGGTGACTGCGATTCGCGATCAGAATCCGCGCCTGTTCAAGCTGGCGGCCGTCTATCCGGAAGTCCGGAAGACCGTGAACAGCATCGTCACGCTGGTCAAAAAGAATATGGCGCTGGTGGAAGAGAACCGGGAGGTCCTGCAGGAGCGGCACGAGCGGATCAGGCTGGAGCTTGACGAGTTGAAGAGCAGCCAGCAGCTCATGCGGTACATGACCGAAACCGAGTCGTCGCCGCAGTTTGTCGACGGCAAGAAATAGAGCCGCGGGCGGCGCCTCTGATCGCGCGCGCCGCTTGAACGGCGTCCCCTCCGATAGGATCGGCTGAGGGTGATGGAATGAGCATTGGACGAAAGGCAAAAACGGCAGTCCCTAGAGCCGGCGCCGCAACCGAGCCGGAACTGGATTCCCGAGCACTTATCAGTGAGCTGGCCGACCAGGCGCTGCGCCTGTACGGGCGGCAGTGGGAACCACAGGGGGAAACCTCAGGCATGAGCCAGGATCGGCTCGAACTCATTCGCCGACGGATTCAAGACGGCTACTATAACCGGCCGGACGTAAAACACAAAATAGCCGACAAGTTGATTGATGACGCTGACCGCGGAGGGGGAGCCGGGAAAGACAGTTGATCGCGATGACGCTCGCCGGCGGCCGCCTTTGCATAGCGGCCGGGTCTGCTGCGCGAAGAGTACTTGTGGGCCCAGACGCTTCCATTTAGGCTCGCTTCGACGGCCCGATTGCCGCAAATTGCGATTAACGCCAAATGCGCCAAGAGGTTTGACCGGCCGATTGGTCAAGAATTGGGTTGACAAAATCGATGCTCGATAATAAACTTGAGGGCTTTGTAAGCCTTTGGTTTCGTGGGAAACCCGACAGAGGAACGGGCGATTAGCTCAGTTGGTTAGAGTGCTTGCTTGACATGCAAGAGGTCACTGGTTCGATTCCAGTATCGCCCACCATATTTCGTGATGTGCGGGATGTTTGGGCACTGAGCATTCCAGACAGCCCGCTTTAGGTATTGGCAAGAACGCATTATGGAGCAAGTACAAATAAAGTTCCCGGACGGCTCAGTTAAGCCCTTTAACTCCGGCACCACCGGCGCCGAGATCGCGGCCTCTATTTCGCCGCGCCTGGCTAAAGAGGCAATCGCCATCAAGGTCGACGGCGTAGTGCGGGACCTGTGCTACCCGGTGCCGCACGACGCTCCGATCCAGGTGCTGACTTTTGACGATCCCGAGGGCCGCCAGGTCTTCTGGCATTCCAGCTCGCACATCATGGCGCAGGCGGTGCAGGAGCTCTTCCCGGGGGTCAAGCTCGCGATCGGCCCGCCCATCGAGGAGGGCTGGTACTACGATTTTGACGTAGACCACCCGTTCTCGCCGGAAGATCTCGAGCGCATCGAAAAGCGGATGGCCGAGATCGTCGCCGAGGATGTCCCCTTCCGCTGCGATTTCAAGGACCGCCGGTGGGCGATTGAACACTACCGGCAGAAGGGCGAAGTCTACAAAGTCGAATTGCTGCAGGATTTGCCTGACGGCGACGTGACGTTCTACTACCATTCCAGTTTCGAGGACCTCTGCCGCGGGCCGCACATTCCTCGCACCGGGGTTGTCAAGGCCTTCAAGCTCGTCGCCTCGTCGGGCGCCTACTGGCGCGGCGACGAGACCAAGCCGATGCTTCAGCGCATCTACGGTGTCGCCTATCCGAAGAAGGCGATGCTCGACGAATACCTGCATAGGATGGAAGAGGCCAAACGACGTGACCACCGCGTGATCGGCAAACAGCTCGAGCTTTTCCATATCTCCGACGAGGTCGGCGCCGGTTTAATCATGTGGATGCCGCGAGGCGCTCGCATCAGAAATGTTATCGAAGATTTCTGGCGGTCGGAGCATCTCAAGAACGGCTACGAGATTGTCTTCACGCCACACATCGCCAGACGCGAGCTCTGGGAGCAAAGCGGCCACACCGATTTCTATATCGAGAATATGTACGCGCCCATGAATATCGATGAGCGCCTGTTTCAGCTCAAGCCGATGAACTGCCCGTTCCACATCCAGATGTACAAGTCGAGGCTTTGGTCCTATCGGGACCTGCCCCTGCGCTGGGCGGAGCTCGGCTCGGTCTACCGCTACGAACGGCCCGGCGTCCTGCACGGGCTCCTTCGGGTACGCGGCTTCACTATGGATGACGCTCACCATTTCGTGGCTCGTGATAAGATCGAGGACGAGCTGGCCTGGACCCTGGGCTTCAGTGTTCACATGCTGAAATCCTTCGGGTTCACCGACTATGATATCAGGCTGTCCACCCGGCCGGAGAAATCGATCGGCGATCCTGCCGATTGGACACAGGCCGAGAGCGGGTTGCGTTTGGCGCTCGAACGCCATCGGCTGAAATACACGGTCGATGAAGGCGAAGGGGCGTTTTATGGGCCCAAGATCGATATCAAGATCAAGGACGCGATCGGCCGCGCCTGGCAGTGCTCGACGGTCCAGCTTGATTTCAACCTACCCGAACGGTTCGATCTTTCGTATACTGACCGCGACGGTGAGCGAAAACGGCCGTATATGGTGCACCGGGCGCTGCTCGGCTCGATCGAGCGTTTCTTCGGCGTGCTGGTGGAACACTACGCGGGCAATTTCCCGCTCTGGCTGGCTCCGGTGCAGGCAGTGGTGCTTCCGATTTCGGACGACTTCAACGCCTACGCCGCCTCGGTCCGGCAGCGCTTCGCCGACCGCGGCATGCGGGTCGACGTGGACAGTCGCTCGGAAAAGGTCGGCGCCAAGATTCGCGACGCCGAGATGACGAAAACGCCCTATATGCTGGTGGTCGGCGCGCGGGAAGCGGCTGACGGCACGGTGGCGATGAGAAAACACGGTCAGGGCGATCTCGGCTCGAAAGAGCTCGATGAGGTCGTCGAGCTGCTGCTCGCCGAGATAGAAAGCAAGGGACTCCAGTCCGGATCGTAAACAGTTGTACAGGAGGTTTGCATAAGCAAGAAATTCGTCAGGGTCAATGACCGCATCAGGGTCACCCCGGTACGTTTGATCGGCGAAAGCGGCCAGCAGATCGGAATCGTCCCGCTTCGCGAAGCCCTGGAACGGGCGCGCGAGTTGGGACTCGATCTGGTCGAGGTTGCTCCGGACAGCCGGCCGCCGGTCTGCCGGATCATGGATTACGGCAAGTACAAGTACGAGTTGGCCAAAAAAGAGAAGTCCGCCAAGAAGAAAGCCCACGCTTTCCAGATGAAGGAGATGCGGTTCCGGCCCAAGATCGAGGAACATGACTATCAGTTCAAGGCGAAGCATGTTCGCGAGTTTCTCATGTCCGGCAGCAAGGTCCGGGCGTTCGTGATTTTCCGCGGTCGGGAGATGACCCGCATCGAGTTCGGTGAGCACGTGCTCAGCCGCCTGTCCAAAGACCTCGAGGCGATCGCGGTGGTCGACATGACGCCGAAGATGGAAGGCCGGTCGATGAGCATGGTGCTCAGCCCCAGACCGGAGATAGCCAAGCAGGCGCGGGCGGCCAAAGCGGCGACAGAGAAAGAAACGGAGGATGCCGGCTCCGAGGAAACCGAAAGCCAGGCGTCCGAGCAGACATGATATTACTTATGACACGGGGTTTGTGATGCCGAAGATGAAAACCAAGCGCGGTGTGGCCAAGCGGTTCAAACGAACCGCCACCGGCCAGGTGAAGCGCCGCCATAATTTCAAGGACCATATTCTCACGAAGAAGTCCGCCAAACGTAAACGTCGCCTTCGCAAGGCCGGTCTGGTGTCCCATGCCGACAAACGGCGGCTGACCCAATCGCTGCCCAGCTGAGCCGGTTACATTGACAAAGAACAATCAGGAGTGAATTGCCATGTCACGCGCCAAGAACAACGTCGCCGCCAGCCGGCGCCATAAGAAGGTCCTCAAGAAAGCCCGTGGTAATTTTGCCGGGCGGGGAAGACTCTACCGGACCGCTCTGGAGACCGTCCACAAGGGCCTTACGTATGCCTACCGGGATCGCCGCAATCGGAAACGGGAGTTCCGTTCGCTCTGGATTACACGCATTTCGGCGGCCGCCCATCTGTGCGGCACGAATTACTCGCAGCTCATGAACGGCTTGAAGAAGGCTGGGGTGAATCTCAACCGCAAGGCCCTGGCCGACATCGCTGCCCGCGACATGGCCACTTTCGAGAACCTGGCCAAGATGGCGGCCGGTCGATGATTTGGTGATCCGGCTATGTCGCTGCTGGACGACGTCACGCGTATCGAATCCGAAGCCCTCGAGCGAATCGGCCTGGCCGATTCGCTCGACGCGCTTAAAGAGCTTCAGGTGCGCTACCTCGGCCGGAAAGGGCCGCTGGTCTCGATCCTGAGATCGCTCGGGCAGCTTGCCGATGCCGAAAAAAAAGCCACCGGCGCTTGCGCCAATCAGGTACGGGTCCGCCTGGAAGAGGAGTTTGCCGCGGCCCAGGCCCGCTTCGCTCCGGCGGCGGCGGTCGAGAGTTTCGATCCCACCCTGCCCGGCACTGCGCCGCCGCTCGGCGCGGTTCACATAGCTAACCAGGTGATGGATCGCATGTGCCGGATTTTCTACGGCATGGGCTTCCAGATCGCGCTCGGCCCGCACATGGAAACCGACTACTACAACTTCGAGGCGCTCAACTTCCCGCCCGACCACCCGGCGCGCGACATGCAGGATACTTTTTTCCTCGAGGGCGGCCGCCTGTTGCGCACTCACACCACACCGGTGCAGGTGCGCGAGCTGGAGAAGAACCGGCCACCGATCAAGATGATCACGCCGGGCCGGACCTTCCGCAACGAAGCGGTCTCCACGCGCGCCCACGTGTCGTTTCACCAGGTAGACGGCTTCCTGGTCGACGAGGGCGTCAGCATGGCCGATCTTAAGGGCTGCCTGACCGCCTTCTGCCGCGCATTCTTTGGCGAGGGTCTCAAGCTCAAGTTCCGGCCGTCGTTCTTTCCCTTCACCGAGCCGTCGGCCGAAGTGGACATCCAGTGCTTTCTCTGTTCCGGCAAAGGCTGCCAGCTGTGCAAATTCACCGGCTGGCTTGAGATTCTCGGCTGCGGCATGATCCACCCGGCGGTGCTCGAAAAAACCGGCCACGACCCGGAGCGCTACACCGGCTACGCCTTCGGCATCGGTGTGGAGAGGGTGGCGATGCTGAGATACGGCATCAACGATATCCGGCTCTTCTTTAACAACAACGTGCGCTTTTTGAGACAATTCGTCTAAGATGAAAATATCCTACGCGTGGCTGCAGGAACTCTCCGGCGTGCGCTGGCCGGTGACCCAGGCCGCCGAGCGGCTGACTCTGTGCGGACTGGCCTGCGAGTCGATTGAGCCCACCGACCGCTACCTCGGCAAGGTCGTGGTGGGAGAGGTGCGCGAGGTTCGACCGATTCCGGGGGCCGACAAGATTAAGCAGGCAGTGGTCGACACCGGCTCCGAAATCTGCGAGCTGGTGTGCGGCGCTCCCAATGTTGCCGTCGGTCAAAAAGTGCCGGTCGCGCTTGAGGGTGCTGTTCTGGCCGGCAACCTCACCGTGAAAAAAGTGAAAATCCGCGGTATCGAGTCACGCGGGATGATCTGCTCCGAGCGCGAGCTCGGCCTGTCCGACGATCACTCCGGGATCATGGTGCTCGATCCGACGGCCAAGCTGGGGCGGCCGGTCGTTGATGAACTGGATTACGACGACTATATCCTCGACTTCGACATCACGCCGAACCGTGGCGACGCTCTCTCCGCGATCGGTATCGCTCGCGACCTGGCGGCGCTCGCCGGCACCCGGATTTCTTATCCCGACTACAAGCTCAAGGCGACCGGCCGCGATGTGAACGCCGAGTTTTCGGCGGCCTCTGACGACCATGAGGCCTGTCCGCGGTTCACCGCGCGGATTATTCGCAACGTTACCCTTCGACCGTCTCCCTGGTGGCTGCGCAAACGGCTCCTCGCCTGCGGTGTGCGACCGATCTCAAACGTGGTCGATGTTACGAATTATATAATGCTCGAAACGGGGAATCCCATCCACGCCTTCGACCTCGATCGCTTCGGTTCCAACAAGGTCGTGGTGCGGCGGGCGCGACAGGGAGAAAAACTTGTTACTCTCGACGGGAAAGAGCACACGCTGTCGCCGGAAGTACTGCTGATTACCAACGACCGGGAGGGCAAGGCGGCCGCCGGCGTGATGGGCGGGTTTGACTCCGAGGTTTCCGAGCAGACTCGCAATCTGTTGCTGGAAGTCGCCTACTTTGCGCCGTCGGTCATTCGCCGCAGCCGCAAGCAACTGGGGCTGGTCACCGAAGCCTCCAGCCGGTTCGAGCGGGGGGTCGATCCCAACAACTTGCCGACCGCCTCGGCGCGGGCCGCTTACCTTTTGCAGGAGCTGTGCGGGGGCGAAGTGTTTGACGGCCTAGTTGATGTCTATCCGCACAAAATCGAGCCGCGCGCAATCGCTCTACGGCCCCGCCGCTGCAATGACGTGCTGGGTACGGCCATCTCCTCCGACCGCATGCGCGCCATCCTGACCGGCCTCGAATGCAAGGTGTCAGGGGATGATCCTCTAAAGGTCGAGGTTCCGACCTTCCGCGGCGACCTCTCGCGTGAGATCGACCTGATCGAGGAGGTCGCGCGAATCGAGGGATACAGCGCGATCCCGGACTCAACGGCCAACAAAGGCCCGCTGTACGCTCCTACTCACCCGGCGTATGAATTCGAGCAGGAAGTTCGCACCGTGCTCACGGCGGCCGGCTGCGACGAGATCCTCGGCCATGGCCTGGCGGATTCGCGCCTGTCGCGGCACCTGAACCCGGATCTTCCCCAGGTGCGTATCCTGAACCCGGTCTCTGAAGATCTGGATATCGTGCGCAACGATCTGGCCTATACGGCGCTTCAGGCGATCAGCCATAACCTGGCGCATCGCAACCTGGACCTGCGCCTGTTCGAAATCGGCAAGGCCTACCTTCCGCCGGATGAAATCGGCGAGTGGCGAGAAAAGGACGGCGTGCTGGTCGCAGTGACCGGCGAAACACCCCGCACCTGGCGGGACCGTTCGCGCCCGGTCGACTTCTATGACCTCACCGGCATTCTCGGTCGGCTTGCAGCGCATCTTCGCTGCCCCGATTTGAGTTTCGAACAGGATTGTGCGACTTACTTCGAAGCGGAGCGAACATATGCCGTCCTATCAGCCGGCCGGCGGATCGGTCAAGCGGGACTCGTGAAGGAGGATGTCGCCCGGCGGTTCGAGATCAAGCAGCCGGTCTACCTGGCACAATTGCGGCTGGCCGAGCTGAGCGCGGCCGGTTCGCAAGGCGCGAAATTCAACCCGCTGCCGGTCTACCCGGCCGCCACCCGCGATCTGGCCTTGGTGGTCGACCGCCAGGTTCAGGTAGCCGCCCTGACGTCCTGTATTCGGGAGGTGGCCGGAGCGCTTGCGGAATCGGTCGAAGTTTTCGATCTTTATGTCGGCAAGCAGGTCGGTGACCGGAAGAAATCGGTGGCCGTGGCGATAAGTTTCCGCTCCTCCGAGCGAAGCCTGGCCAATGATGAAGTCGATGCCATGCAGGAGAAAATCGTGGCTGAGTTGAAACGGCGCTTCAACGCCAGTCTCAGGGATTTCTGACCATGTCCACCAAGCTGCAACTTCTCGAAGAGAAAATCGGGCAGGTGCTGGCCCGGCTGGATGAATTCAAAACGGCCAATGGCACCCTGATGACCGAAAACCGTCGGATCAAGACACAGATGGCCAAGCTGGAGAAGGACTTCAATAAGCTGCGGCTTGACCACAACGACCAGACGGCGGCCATGAAATCGAAGCTGACCGCCATGCTCGGACGGATCGAGGAACTGGAGAAAATCGGGCTCTGAAAGTTTTTCTTGACACAGGGCCCGAAATTCATTTATAAGACTTTACGCTATAGGGGGATAGGAGAGGGCCTATAGCGCTGCGGATGAAGCATATGTCTGAATTGTCGGTGGAAAACAAAGTTGTCGTGAGAATATTTGGAGAAGAGTATCCTATAACCGGAGCCGGCGACCCGGCTCATATCTCCAAAATCGCTGATTTCGTTGACTCCCGGATGCAGGAGATAGCTCGGCAGAGCCGTATCAAGGCGCGCGACAAGGTGGCAATCCTCGCCGCTCTGTCGCTGGCGTCGGAACTGCTGGAAAAAAAGGAGAGCGTGAGCCTCTCCCGACGGGAGCAGGAAGCGAAGTTGAGCGACTTGCTGAATCAACTCGATGCAGCTTTGACCGACGACGGCGCGGCCTGAGCCGTAGTTTTCTTGCACAGGCCGATCATCCGCACCCACCCTATCCCCCGGTGACATTCTTATAGATTGTGCCCGGTGCCGTGGCATCGGGCCGGAGGCACTGATGAACCTAAATTACCTGCTCACCGTCTTCGCAGCCCTGGTCGCCGCGGCGGTCGGTTTCTGGGTAGCCTGGGTGGTCGCCCGCCGGCTCAGCGAGAAGAAAGTGGTCGAGGCTCGGGAGGAAGCCGAGCGCATTGTCAGCGAAGCCAAGAAAGAAGCTGAAATACGCAAAAAAGAAGCGGCGCTCGAAATTCGCGAAACCACGCTTCGCGAAAAGGGTGAGCTGGAACGCGAAGTCGGGACTCGTCGCAAGGAACTGGATGACTTCGAGCGGCGGCTAACCGAAGCCAAGTCGAGCCTCGATAAGAAAATTGAAATCATCGAAACCCGCGAAAAGGACCTTGAAGGTCGTTCCCGCGCTATTCAGACCCGCGAAAAGGGTATTCAACTGGCCGAGGAGGAACTGCGCAAAATCATCGAAACGCAGAACGAGCGGCTCCAGAGAATCGCTCAAATGACCCCCGAAGAGGCCAAGCGACAACTCATGGACAATATGCTCGCCGAGGCCAAACGCGAGGCCGCCGCGCACATAAAGGAGATCAAGGAGAAAGCCGAGCAAGAGGCTGACAAGCAGGCCAAGGAGGTCATCCTTCAGTCGATCTACCGCTGCGCCGCCGACCATACCGTGGAGACCACGGTCTCGGTGGTTTCGTTGCCCAACGATGAGATGAAAGGGCGGATTATCGGACGCGAGGGGCGCAATATCCGGGCCTTCGAGACCGCGACCGGCATCGACGTAATCGTCGACGATACCCCGGAGGCGGTGATCCTTTCCGGCTACGATCCGGTAAGGCGCGAAATCGCGCGCATGGCGCTGGAGAAGCTGATTGTCGACGGCCGCATTCACCCGACCCGGATCGAAGAAATCGTCGAGAAATCCAAGGCGGAGATGGAGGTTATCACCCGCGAGCAGGGCGAGCAGGCCTGCTTCGAGCTGGGCATTCACGGCGCTCATCAGGATTTGATCCGCATGCTCGGCAAGCTGCATTTCCGGACCTCCTACGGCCAGAATGTGCTGGCGCATTCCAAGGAAGTGGCGATGCTGTGCGGCCTGATGGCCGCGGAACTCGGCCTCGATGACGTGCTGGCCAAACGCAGCGGGCTGATGCACGACATCGGCAAGGCGATCGACCGCGTGACCGAGGGGACACATACCCAGATCGGCGCCGATTTCCTGGCGCGCTACGGTGAGCCGGAGCTGGTGGTAAACGCGGCGGCGGCGCATCACGGCGACGTCCCCATGCTCAGCCCGTACCCGGTGCTGGTGCAGACCGCCGACGCCATTTCCGGGTCGCGGCCGGGTGCTCGGCGCGAGCCGCTCGAGGCCTATATCAAGCGCCTGACGCAGTTGGAGGAGCTGGCCGACAGCTTCAAGGGAGTCGCCAAGGCCTACGCCATCCAGGCGGGACGCGAAATCAGGGTGATCGTGGAAAACGAGAAGCTCGACGACCTGGCCAGCACTATCCTGGCGAGCGATATCGCGGCCAAGATCGAGAGCGAAATGCAGTATCCGGGCCAGATCAAGGTGACCGTCATCCGCGAGACCCGCAGCACCGAGTACGCCAAGTAGCGGCGGCTTGACGCGCCTGGGCGGGGCGTTTATTTTAGACGGCAAAGTCCGTGAGACGGTGAGTGCGCCGGAGTCCGGCGGAGACTTCGGCGCCCGACTTTTTTCCGCCTTAGAAAGCGAATCGTTCTAGTTGTTCACCATCCTGTTCGTCGCCGACCTCTGCGGTCGTCCGGGGAGGCAGGCGGCCGCCTATCTCATCAAACCGCTGCGCGAGGAGTTTGCGGCCGACTATGTGATCGCCAACATCGAGAACGCCGCCGGCGGGTTCGGCATCACTCCTGAAATGGCGCGCAAGGTGTTTTCCTACGGAGTCAACCTTCAGACCTCCGGAAACCATATCTGGGACCGGGTCCAGATTCTGGACTACCTCAACGAGCAACCAAAGTTGCTGCGTCCGGCCAATTACCCGACCGCCGTGCCCGGCGGAGGCACATTCCTTGATACCGTTGGCGTCTACCGCGTGGCGGTCATCAATCTCATGGGGCGCACGTATATGCCGATGAGCGACTGCCCCTTCGGAATCGCCATGCGCGAGTTGGACCGCCTGCGCGATCAGACCAACATGATCTTTGTCGATTTTCACGCCGAGGCCACGTCGGAGAAGCAGGCCATGGCCTACTATCTCGACGGCAAGGTATCGGCGGTGATCGGCACCCACACGCACGTGCAGACCGCCGACGAGCGCATTTCGCCCCACGGCACCGCGTACATCACTGACGCTGGGATGACCGGCGCACACGACTCGATCATCGGAATGGAAAAAGGGCCCTCCCTGGGACGGTTCCTAACCGGCATGCCCAAGCGCTTCACCACGGCGTCCGAAGACGTTCGCATTCAGGGCGTGGTTGTGCGGATCGATCCGGCTGATGGCCGGGCGGTGGAGATTCAGAGGTTTTCCCGCGAGTTCGACCTGGCCGGCGTCCAGAATGACGGCCGGATCATAGATGACGACATTTAGGAGGCGAATGGTGGCTGAACTGATGGATGGCAAAGCGGTCGCCCGGCGGATCAGAGAGGACGTAATTGGGCGGCTCGCGGCGCTCAAGGAAAAGGGTGTGACCCCGGGGCTGGCCGCGGTGCTGGTCGGCGACAACCCGGCCTCACAGATCTACGTCAACAGCAAGGCCAAGGCGTGCGAGAAGTTGGGGTTCTATTCGCAGGTCATCCGCCGTTCGGCCGACATATGCGAGTCGGAGCTCAAGGGCATAGTCACCGCGCTGAACGACGACGACCGCATCCACGGTATCCTGGTCCAGTCGCCGCTGCCGTCGCATATCGACGAGTTGTCGGTCACCCTGACCATCAATCCGGACAAGGACGTGGATGGCTTTCACCCGTATAACGTCGGCATGATGCTCATCAATCGACCCACGCTGCTGCCCTGCACCCCGTACGGCATTGTCAAAATGCTCGAGCATTACGCGATCGACCCTGCCGGCCGCGAGGTGGTGGTGGTGGGCCGCTCCAATATCGTCGGCAAGCCGGTCGCCGTGCTGCTTCTCCAAAAGGCCGCAATGGCTAACGCCACCGTAACAGTAGCCCACTCGCGCACGCCGAACCTGGCCGAGGTCTGCCGGCGAGCCGATATCCTGATCGCCGCCATGGGACGGGCGCGCACGATTACCGCCGATATGGTCAAGGAAGGCGCGGTGGTGGTGGACGTGGGGCAAAACCGAGTCGATGACCCCGGTTCGGAGAAAGGGTACCGCCTGGTCGGTGACGTCGATTTCGACGGGGTTTCCAAGCGTGCTTCGTTCATAACACCGGTGCCGGGCGGCGTCGGCCCGATGACCATTGCCATGCTCATGTCGAATACCGTCACTGCTACCGAGCGGATTACCGCCCACAAGGTGTAGTTATAAATCCATCACGTAGCCTTGCATCATAGGTGCAGCCCCTTGCACAGACGATGTCACTCTGTTTTGAGCGTCCGGAGTGTGGTGTTCGCGGGCACCGGATCAGCGACAATTTTCTCCACTAACCGATCTTTAACTTGTTCCTGAGGCAACCTTTACAGATTATCGAACTTGAGCCCCGGCAGGAACATTTTTCCTGTATTGGGCTGCCGTGCAACAAGTTGGAGGCACAGGCTTTGCTTTGTGAGCGATGGGCTGATGTACCAATGCGGTTAGCCTTAGAAGTATGCCTTGGCGAATGACAACAACTGCGTTTCTCGGGCCGCTGTGCACGGCCTTTATATTTACTGGCCTATTTTCAACTGCGGCGGCGCAGGGCGATTCGGGACCCACCGCGCCCGGTGCCCTCAATCGCATAGTTGTCAATGTCGCTCCCCAGCAAGTGGTCGGACACCCTTTCCAATTGCCGGCTCAACTGCTCCTGCTCGATGAAAACTCGCAACTGATTATCGATTATGATCTGGCCGCCAATCCGATCGCGCTCGCGGTCTCCGAGGGCCAGCTGACCCCCAGCCTGGTAAGTGACCCGGCGCTGTTTTACGGCGGGATTGTTGATCTGTCGCCGCTCGGGTTGACCTATCATGGGCCATCGAGTTCGGTCACGCTTACCGCTTCAAGTTCTGGCGTTGTCTCAGCTGGCGTGCGCGTGTCGTTCAGCGGTTACGACATCCTCGCGGCCCGCGATCTGCTGGGGCGGCCGATCACGTCGGTCTACGCCGACCTTCCCACCGACATCAAGGTCGCGGTGACCAACGGCGGCGATCTGGCAGCCTCCGGGGAACCTTCCCTCAAAGCTTATTTTGCATCCGGCGGAGGCTCGGTCAAGGTGTTCTTTGCCGGCGGCTCGGCCGGGCGAGTCGATACTCTAACGATTGCGCTGCCCACACAGGGTTTGGATCCGGGCGATGACACGCTGGTGCTGGTGCTCGACGCGCAGTACCGCCCGGCGGATATGCTGCTGGCGGTGGCCGACTCGCTTCTGGTTCCACTGGTTGTGGGTCAGCCGGCGTCGGTCGAGTTCGTCGCGGGGTCGGTACGGCCCGACTCGGTCTATGTCGGCGAGGTATTCGATCTTGCCTTTGACGTTGCGGTGTCCGGGTTCCCCGGTGTGGTCGACACTGCCGATCTGGAGGTGTATCTGGTCTCGGTCGACAGCACGCTATTGGCGCGTATCTATTACGGTTCTCCCGACAGCCCGCAACGGCTGGGGGACACACTTCGATTCAGCGCGCCCCAGGCGTTGGTCCCGAGTGCGGCCGGGCTGACGACAGGATGGTATTCCCTGCGGCTGCGCCTGCGAATGTACTCGGGGGGAAATCTCTTCGCCCTCGACGGTATCGGGGTCGATTCGCTTTTCCTGGTGCCGCCGGCCGCGCTTTCTTTCGACGAAGCTACACTTGATCCAATGCGGGTCGCCGCCGGACAGGAAACCCGCTTCGAATTCGATGTCCTGCTCGATGCCCCTGCCGGTGTAATTGTCGACGATTCTCTGTCGCTGTTTCGCGTATTCGGCGAGGGATTCTCCGGTGCCGCCAACCTGCTGCCCCAGCGGGGCGATTTGGAGCCCGGGCGCAACCGGATCACCACGGGGCCGATTTTTGTCCCCAATAATCAGCTGGGTGTGGCTCTGACCGTG